>Ga0206874_1099_pt1 | contig 23067 bp, 12 predicted proteins | sample Alteio_BWOrgCont_12_FD_152629 | JGI IMG/M metagenome (GOLD analysis project Ga0206874, IMG submission 152629) | Enriched cells from forest soil in Barre Woods Harvard Forest LTER site, Petersham, Massachusetts, United States -... | ecosystem: Environmental > Terrestrial > Soil > Temperate forest >...
TCCTTTAGCCAGGCGCATGCGCGTACTTGTAGCCATCTCGATCTTGGCTTTTGCAGCGCTTCTCTGGGCCTCCATCGCCATCTACCGGCACATCCGGCGCACGCAGCGCCGCCGCCGCCGCGCCCTTGAGGCCTCTCTCAACAATTTTGTGCTGCCTCAACCGATTGCCGCGATCGCTCCACCAGTTGCGCGTCCAGTCGTTCCCGAAATCACCTTTTCTGACCCCGAGGCTCCCCTCCCCGAAGTCGCCTTTACCGACCCCAGAGCACCCATCCGCCCCCCAGCCGCCCCTGCGTTTCAACCATACGTTCGACAGGCTGAGCCGCGCCCTCAGTCAGCACCTGTTTTAATTACCCGTGTCGATGCCAATCCGCACCAGGTGTCCTCGGCCGACGAGTTTGTTGATACCCTCCCACCGCCACCCAGCACACCTACAGCAACTACGCAGCCGGTTCATGCTGCTGCTGTTCCAGCGCCGCCTGCCCCTCCCATTCCGCGCGATCCTTCTTTGTCTCCAATCCCGGCCTGGCCCCATTTTGGCTTCACACCAGCTCCGCGTCCTCAGCCGGCTGTCAAACCACTGCCTGAAGACGACTTTCACGAGCCCGCTCGGTCTCCCATGCCCTCACCCGAACCCATACCCTATGCAGCTCCACCACTGAGTGAGTCCTCAGCTACGGTCGCGGCAGCCCGCGGCCCCATCCAGATTCAGCCTCCCGCTCCTGCCATCAGGCCGCTATACCCCTCTTCGCACCCCACGCTCGCTGAATCCACGCCGCCACCCCCTCCGCCTCCACGCCAGGGGCAGCAGCCCATGCGCCGCGCAGACTGGTCTTACTTCAACAAAGACATGGGCGACCTCTCCGACCCACCTCCAGCTGGCAGCCGCCCACGCATTCGTATCCCAAACTCTGAATAGGCCCACTTCCGTTAGACTTAGAAGACAGACTTGTATGCCAACCGCTACCGTAACCACTCCATCTCGCGCCTCTAGCTTCACGGCCTTCGCCGCAACCATTCCCGGCCGTATCCTCATCGGCCTGGCCGCGACTCTCTTTGTCGCTGCGGCCGCGCATGCCGCCTTCCCCCTCCCATTCACACCGGTACCCTTTACGCTCCAGCCGCTCGCCGTCCTTCTGGTCGGCCTTGCACTCGGCCCTGTTGATGGCTTCCTGGTCATGCTCGCCTACCTGGCTGAAGGCGCGTGCGGTCTTCCCGTCTTCACCCCCAGCGTCCTTGGTGGAGGCGTCCCCCAGCTTCTCGGCCCCACCGGCGGCTTCCTTATGTCCTATCCGATAGTTGCGTTCCTCGCCGGCGGCATCACCAGCCGCCTGCGCAGAATCGCGCCAGTATTTGTCGCCGCTTTGGTCGCCTGTACTGTAGCCGTCATACTGCTCTTTGCGTTCGGTGCCGGATGGTTCTACCAGCTCACACATCTTCCACTGCGCACCATACTCACGGATACGGTGTTCCCCTATCTCCCCGGTGAAGCGGTCAAAATTCTTGCGGCAGCCGGCATCTTCAGCACGCTTTCGCGCCGCTCACGCATTTAAAATTCTCAATGTCTTCACCTTCATCGAGCCCCAAGGAAAAAATGTCCACTGCAACATCTGCTTCTGATTCCGTGCGCGAAATCACCATCGCTCACAGCCCCGACTCTGACGACGCCTTCATGTTCTACGGTCTAGCCACCAACAAGGTCCGCGTCCCCGGCTACAAGTTCTCCCACACTCTCACAGACATCGAGACCCTCAATCGCAAGGCACTCACCGAGCAGTTCTACGACGTCACCGCCATTAGCTTCCACGCCTATCCTTACCTGCAGGAGCACTACACCCTTATGGCCTGCGGCGGCTCCGTCGGCGAGAACTACGGGCCCATGATCGTCGCTGCCAAGCCCTACACGCTCGACGAAGTCAAAAAACTTCGTATCGCCGTCCCCGGCACGCTCACCACTGCGTATCTCACGCTCAAGCTCTTCGCCCCGGATGTTGAAACCGTGACCGTCGACTTCGACAAGATCATTCCCGCAGTAGTATCTGACGAATTTGATGCGGGCCTCATCATCCACGAGGGCCAGCTCACCTACGCGCGCGACGGCCTCACGAAGATTCTCGACCTCGGAGTCTGGTGGCATGAACAAACAGGACTCCCGCTCCCTCTTGGCGGCAACGCCATCCGGCGCTCGTTAGGTCATGAAGTCCAGCTCATTACGACGAATGCTCTGCGCAACAGTATCCAGCATGCTCTCGATCATCGCGAGCAGGCTCTCGAATACGCCATGCAGTTCGCTCGCGACCTCGACACAACTATGGCCAACCGCTTTGTTGGCATGTACGTCAACGACCGCACCATCAACTACGGCGACGACGGTCGTGAAGCCATCCGCAAACTCCTCGACATGGGCTACGATCGCGGCATCATCCCCCACAAAGCCAAGGTCGACTTCGTCGGATAAGCTGCAGATATCCACCGTTTTACCGTGCTAAAATTAAGTCTGTGTGGAAGCCCTTTCGCACATCCCCCGCGAACCCACAGCAGTTCGCGCCTCGTCCCCAAAGCGAGGTTCAAGGTAAGGACGCGTAGCTCAGCTGGTAGAGCATTCGACTCTTAATCGACTGGTCGGAGGTTCGATCCCTCCCGCGTCCACCACTTCCCTCAGTTCAGATTCTGATAGTTCAGGATGGTGTTGAACATCATTCGGAACTCACCCACGTTCTGCCAGCGCCAGATCGGGTTCGTTGCAAACATCACAATTTCGCCTTTGCCAACTGGCGTCCGCAAAATCGCCGCGCGGTTCTTGATCTCGTCCGCTCCGTTGAACAATCCGCTCAGCACACTCTTGTCGCCTCCGGGATATCGCATCAACACATCCGATTTGTCCTGCGCCGGATCCAGGCGGAACAGCGGCCCTCCTGCGTAACGCACCGCAACAGTCGTGTCGGAATACCCATAGAAGATCGGATTCGCCGGCTGAAGTATAGTGGCCTCCACAATTGGCCCGGGCGCATAAAACTTTGGCGTCGTCGCGCTGGTATCGATCTTCGGCGTGATCCCAAAGTCCGCTGGGAATGCGCTTGACGTTCCCAGCGTCACCATCAATCCGCCTGTCTCTGTAAACTTCTGCAGCTCCGTTACGCCTGCAGCTCCCATTCCGCCCGTAATGTCATCCGACGAACCATAATCGCCAAGAAATTTGAACTTGTCAGTCTTTGTATAGGCGTATGGAGTTTTGGTCTTGGGAATATCGCTGACCAGCGTCTTCGAGCTGCGTGCCTGGTTCGGAATCACAATCACGTCGTACTTGGAATGCAGGTCGCCCGCGAGCACCTGCTCTTTGAAGATCAGGTCGTAAGGAACCTTGTACTGATCGAACGTGTATCGCACCCAGCCAACATCCTGCGTGCCAGCCCAGGTGCTGAAGATCGCCACTCGCGGCAACCCAGCTTTATGCATTGCCACCGTCGGCTTGGTTGTCAGCGCAATCGCATCCAACCCCAGCGGAGCCACCGCCGATTTCAACTGTGAGAATGATGCCGCCGGAACGATGAACGACCCCGCTGGAACTTGCACTGCTCCTGCCTTGAAACCTGCCTCCGCAATCTGAACGTCAACATCCTTCAACGCATACCGCAGCGTAACCAGGTTCGGCGATCCGCGGTCCGGCACCGCATAGGCTACCGCACCCTTCGTTTCATTCGCATTGCTAGCCGCAACATATTTATCGACCGGCGTTGTCGGCGTATCCAGGATCGCTTTATCCGCGATAGCCTCGATCTTCGTATGTGTCATCAGCGCCATGGTCCATGCGCTGTCGTCGTAGGTCATCAGCTCGGGATCGGGATCCACCTGCTTGCCTAGAAAAATCTTCGCCAGCCTGCCATATGGCTGGTTGCACTTAATCACCAGCGACCCTGCAGGATACTTCACGTCCTTGAGCTTGATCTCATCCTTCGCTCTTCCCACCTCAATTCCCTGCATGCGCAGCTGTCCAATCACAAACGCGACGCGCGTCGGATCTTCTTGGTCCGACGGCAGCACAAACGCATACGGCGCCTCTGTCTCGCCCGACCGGATTGAATTTCTGCTCTTCAGATAAAAATTGTTCAGCACGATCTGCGGCATGGACGAAGTCTGCTCAAGCGCCGTCAGCACGCCTGTCTCTGCGTAGTTCGTGTTGTTACGCATCGACCACATCACATCCTTGTACGGGGGCAACGGACGGAACCATTCGCGCTTGGTCACATTGCCCAGCGCTCCTCCACCGCCTCCACCAGTCTTCAGCTGCGGAGCCGGCGGCGTTGACAACGTCCTATGCATGGTCGTCGCGCCGGCATTCCCCATAATTTCGTAGAAGCGCATCAGCCCGTTGTGGTTCGATGACATGAACGCCACATACCCTGGCGACCATCCATCCACATAGCCGTGTGTCCACACACCCGGCATCCCATATCCCGTCAGCCGCTGCATCTCGTAATTCGCAAACCACGGCAGCTCTCCCCAAACAATCGGGTCCAGCAGCGGATCCTGCGGAGCCTGTCCCGAAAAAATGTAGAGAAACGGCACTGACTCGTGCAGGTCATGAATCACAGGCGGATGCCAATCCAAATACCACGCCAGCAAATTCCTGTTCGCCATGCCCGCGTAGTTGATATCGCGATTATCGTCGTGGCGCGTGTACTTTCCCCAGTACGGCACCGCAGGTATCTCAGCATGCTCGTCCGTGTTGTCGATCATGTAGCGGTTGTACCAATCGATGTTGCGGTCGCGTCCGTCCGGATCGGCCGCTGGAAAAATCGCGACCACCACCTGCTCGCGAATCTTCTTGATCAGGTCTGAGTCTTCCGTCGCCAGCCTGTATGCCAGTTCCATCAACATCTCTGGCGGCCCCAGCTCAGCGGAATGCAGTCCACCCGAAAATACATAAATCGGTTTGGTCTGCGCGATGATGTCTTTTGCCTGCGCGTCGTTCAGGCCGCGCGGGTCAGCCAGGCGCGCAAGGTTCTTCTTGTACGTATCCAGGTTCGCAATCGAATCTTCTGAGCCCACAAACACAATAATGTTGCGGCGTCCTTCTTCAGTCACGCCAATGTCCACGACCTTCACCCGCTTGGAGGCCGCCGCCAGCGACTGGTAGTACCGCACCATGTCTGCGTAGTACGTCAGCTTCTTGGGCGCGCCAATGTTATAACCCAGCACCGTCTTCGGCGAGGGCACACTGCTCGATACCGGCAGATGGTCGACTAGTGGCGACAGAAACTCCGGCTTCGTCGTCCACTCCTTTACCTGTGCAGCAAATTCCGGGTCCATTGCTTGCGCAGATGCTGCCGGCTTCGGCGCAGCCGGTGCCTGGGCAACTGCGTGGCTGCTAAGGGTGAGAGCGAAGAGCAACGAGGCAAGAACACGAAACTTCGGCATAGGACGACTCCGGGCAATTCCGATCACAAATTGCCTGTTAGGCACGCTGGCCAGGGTTGAATATCTTTTGGGTGAGGCTATCACACAGCGTCTGCTGCGCTAAGGTTTTGGCACTTTGTAGAACACCTGCACGGTCAAAATCTCGTAAGGCTTGATTGCCACCGTCACTGCGTCACCTTTCAGCTCCAGGTGCGGCCCTTCCACCTTCTCCATCAAATTGCTTTCGACCGCGTACTGGGCACCCGGCGGCACATGCAGCTTGACCTCGCTGGCCTTGCCCGCCCATTCATACATGCGGAACACCAGCGCATCAGAGTCCTCGGCCTTCTTCACTGCTGTCAGCGTCACGTTTGCATTCTCCACGCTTGCAAACGAGTGCTCCGCCGGCAGCGTGCCAGTATGCGCAAACACCTGCTCGGCCTTGAGCGGATCATTCAGCTCATAGCCGCGCCGAACCGTCTGCGCATCCTTCCACGATCCCGCATGCGGATAGATGGCATAGGTAAACTTCTGCTCGCCCTGATCGGCATTCTCATCCGGCCAAGTCGGTGACCGCAGCAGCGTCAGCCGCAGCACATTCCCCACCGCGTCATACCCATACTTCGAATCATTCAGGATCGACACACCCTGCTTGTCGTCTCCCAAATCAGCCCACCGCAGAGCCGGCACTTCGAACTTCGCCTTCTCAAAAGAGTTGTTCCGTGTCGTTGGCCGCTCAATCGACCCAAACGGAATCTCATAGGTCGCCTTCGGCCCACTCGCCGCCAGCGGGAACGCTGCCTTCAGCAACACATGCTTCTCATGCCAGTCGATGTTGTTATCAACCCGCACAAAATCAGCCCCGGCATCCAGTGAAATATCCTGCACAAACTTCGAGTTCTGCCAGTGCCGCGTCACGCGCACCGTCTTGCGCAGCGGTCCATCTACAACCACTTTCACGCTGTCCACTTCACTGATGATCGTCGGCGGCACATCCAGCGTCCCAGGGTCGATATTCCAAGCGTCATACTGCTTCGGCGTGTCTTTGAATGCCTGCAACTGATTACCGCACGAACTAGCTGCAAGATAATTTACCCCAGAGGCGCTCTGCAGATTCTCGATACATCCATTCTTCTTGCTGATCGAAAGCATTAAGGTTCCATTCGACAATATAACTGTGTCGTTTGTCTGAGTTGATGCAAGATCACTTTTCTCGTTATTCCAGATTCCCGTCATGCCATCCAAAACGGTCATCACCTTATATCCCATGGAAGGGATCTCGCTCGCCTTTAGCAAAACGTGCAACGTCTGCGTGCTTTGATCGAAGCCCAGCACTTGGCTAAGCGGGATGTGCGCTGCACCGTCAGTCACAAATCCAAAATTAGAACCAGGTTTATCCTTGCTGGCATCGAAAGGCAATCGCAGCGAGACGTCGACGGTACCCGACCTCTTCCAAGCCAACCTATTGTTAACAATGAAAGGTGTGAGGCCATAGAGGGAAGCTTTCGCAAACGCTTCGGAAGTATCGACGTGCCCAGCAATCGCCCCGAACGCAGTATCCGAAATCAACTCATCAGAGTGCGCCACCTCCGTAAAATCCTTCTGCGCATCGCGATAGATCACCGCTATCCCTGACCCCGCCGCCAGGTCATGAAATTGGTTGAACGTAATCTTCTTCCAGTCCTCCGTCAGCTCTTCCGCCGGATACTTCGCTCCATCCAGCCACGCCAGCGACGCCAGCTTCTCCGCGTCCAGCGTCTCCTGCTCGCTCACGCGCATATTCCGCTTCTGCGCTGACTGCGACGTAAACACCCCGCGGTGATATTCGAAATACAGCTCATCCTTCCACGTCGGAACACCCATCGCTCCGTTCTTAGCCGCAGCTGGAGCCGTCCATCCCTGCGCCAGCTTGTCGTAATTCCACACCGGAGAATCCGGATTCAACTTCTTCTCGACGCTCGAGAAATAACTCTGCGCTGTCCCGTAGTGCATCGCCGGCACAGCCTCATTGCCAGTCTTCCCAGCTGCAATCCACTTGTCGCCCTGGTCCAGCATCGCGCGCGTTGGGCCGCCGCCGTGGTCGCCAATGCCGTAGAGGTCCAGCATCTCCGTCGTCCCCGGGTTGCGCTGCGCGCTCTCCGCAAAGTCCGCAGAGATTCGCGTCGGCCCCACATTGTCGTGTACATAGTCCGTCGGGAAATACGTGAGCACCTTTGACCCATCCGGGCTCTCCCACCAGAACAGCCGGAACGGCAACTGGTTCGTATCGTTCCAGTGCATTTTCTGCGTTACGAAGTAATCCATCCCTGACCGCTTGTAGATCTGCGGCAGCTGCCAGTTGTACCCAAACGAATCCGGGTTCCACCCGATCCGCGCAAAGACTCCATACTCTTTCTGAAAATACCGCTGCCCCACCAGCAACTGCCGTACCAGGCTCTCGCCTCCCGGTAAGTTCAAATCAGGCTCTACCCACATTCCACCCACAATCTCCCAGCGCCCTTCCTTGATGCGCTGTTTGATCTCGTCATTCATCTTGGGATACTTGTCCGCTATCCATTCGTTGTACTGTGCAGCACTCTGCGTGTACACGTAATCTGGATACTCTTGCATCAACTGCAGTGCAGTCGTAAACGTCCGCCGCACCACATCAATCGTTTCGCTCCGCGGCCACAGCCATGCCGCGTCAATGTGCGAGTTGCCATCCTCCACCACCTTTGCCTGCGCCAGCATCGGATGCAGTTCACTCAAAATCCCCTGCGCCTTCTTTAGTGACACATCAAACTTCGCCTGGTCGCCGGCAGCCAGCGCCGTCATATCGATCGCAGCAACCGCCGACTCCACCTTCGGCAGCAAATCCTTTCGCGGAGTCGGCAACTCTGGCAACAAATTCGCAGCAGCAATGCATTGCACTCGAATATCATCCGGCGATGGCCGGCCCATCTTCGGGTCCTGCTCAATGCGCAGGCTCACACCTTCCCACGTCTTGGTGTCCACCGTATGCGCAAGCTTCACGGCAACAAGAATCTTGTCGCCCGGCTTGGCCGGTTCAAACAGGATAATCGGCTCCAGGTCATCGCCCAGCGCCACGCGCCTCCCATTGAAATAAATAATCTCGGGCATGGGCCCATTCGCATCAGCGCGAAACTGGAACCATACCCGCGCTCCCGTGATGTCGTAGCCATTCAACGTCTTCGGCACCTCAATCTCGCGCCGGTACCACACCGCATCCATCGGCGCCTTGCCGTTCGACGTCTTGCTCCTAGGAGTCACCAGCGGCCACTTCGAGTCGTCCAGGCCCACTGCCTCGCCGTGCGCCACATCGCCCACATGGAAGCGCCACTCCCCTACCGGCAACGCGTTCAGGCTCTCCAGCGTATGCAGCTTGTCGATCGCAGCCGGTGAAAGGTTCTTCAGCTCACGCACAGGTGTAAACGACTGCGCAACAGCCACTCCTGCAAAAACACACACAACCCAACCCAACACACGAGATCGCATGCCCGCAAGGTTAGCAAATATTGTGGATAGGAATGAAGTTGTCTTTAAATCCCTAGAAGTTGAACGCCAGTCCGCCCTGCACCGCACGCGGAATCTGCGCCAGAAACAGCGTGTGCCCGTCCGGCGCCAGGACAGGCTGGTACCCCTGCTCCAATAGGTTGGTCGCCTCGACAACTGCGTCTAACCCCTGTGGCAGCAATTTCCCACAATGCAGCCGCTGGCGCAGATAGAAACTCAAGTAGGCCTCTTCCGCAGTCGTGTTGTAAGCATTTACCTGCGTCAAAGCGCGTGCCGGCTGCCAGCGATATTCCGCCTTCAGCGCCGTGCCACTCTTCAATATCTTTCCGCGTATCTCCGCACTCGCTGCCTGCGTAGTATGCGCACTCAGGCTCGACTGTAGATCGGCCAGCGTCGGCATCCCTGCTGCCGCAGGAGCCAACAGCAGCGCAGTACCCAGGTCATACTCACCCCAAAGCGAAATCGACGGTGACAGGGGCTGCATTACCGACCCGCTCAACCCACGACCCGAATACCCCTTCGTCGCCAGGTGAAACGTCCCAGTGGTAGGGTCTTCAATCATTGATGTACCGGCCAGTTCCGCACGACTCAGCAATCCACTTCCAGTCAACGCACCCTGGTCAAAATTGTCACTGAACACCGCTGCGCTCACCACGGTTTTATTCAGCTTGCGACTGACTGAAATCTCCTGGTGCCGTCCTGCATCGATCAGTGGCCGTCCGCTAACATCACTCAGCGCATTTGCGTGCATCTTCAAGTGGTCCAGGTCAGACGAGCTTTGCAGTTCACGCCCCGTCGCCATGCGGTATTCCACAACAACATCGTTCCCGGGCCTCACCGTCACGCGCAGGTAGGGTTCACTCGCAATCCGCGTGGAATGCAGTTGCTCCGCCTCCAGCAGGGTTCCAACGTCGATCATCACCGCATCGCCCAGCGCCAGTTGCTCGGTACTCGCCACCTGCATCACCTGGAATCCTGGCTCAAAGCCGTCTGTCAGCTCCGGATGCGTTTCATAATGAGCAACCAGACGCGTTGCTCCACCCATCGCCGATCTGCGCTCATACCCCGTCGAAACATCAACTGAGGGGCCCACCAGCCCCGTCTCGGGCACGCCAATGTCAGCTCGAAGCACCATGCCGTCGCCCCCATCGACAGTACGGTTTAACACAAACACCTGGTGCATACCGCCATCGCTGAACGCACCATCCCCGTTGATCAGTGCCACCTGTCCTTGGGTAGCCGGTGCAGGCGCGCGCTCCGAACTCGAGGAAACCTCAATGCCGGTCTGCGGGTCCAGAAGCCGCAGCAAGGGCCGGTTCGCCGTCGAGCGTAGCGTCCACTTCCAGTCGTCTCCAGGCTCATCCGACCGCCGACGCTGAGCAGGCAGCCAGTTCTCTGCCTCAAACAGCGAACTCATCGTCAGGTTCACGACTGCCTGCGTTCCGCATTGCAGGCGCAAATCAGGCCGTCGCGATGGCACGAAAAAGGCCGCGGTTGCCCGCAGCTCATATTTGCCGGGTATCAGTGACGGCATAATGTACCGTCCATGTGTGTCAGTAAACGCAGTGCTTGCCACAGTGGCATCCGCTCGCAGCAACTCCACCAGCGCACCCATCTGCGGAGTTCCTCTGGAATCGCGCACCACGCCGGCAACCGCGGCATCGGTACCTTGCGCAGCGCACGCACTCGAAAGCGTCAGAGCCAGCCCTGTCGCGCCCAGCACGATCGTCCACATTAGTCCCTGAATCGGCCTTAGCACTCGTTTCACCGCGCTTCTAATGCAACCGTAGCGCGCCTGTGGCTCTCCGAAATGCGTTCCGAAGTTACTCTTCCGGTTCGCCTGCTACTTCCAGCGGCTGGCGGTATGTGGTCTCCGCCGGCTCTGCTTGTTCTTGCCTTCAAACTATAACCAGTTTACTGGACCACAGTAAATGGAGCGCTCTGAGCAATCTTCTGCTGCTTGTTCGCGTCATTCACTTTGATCGTAACTTGGTAATGGCCCGGCTCCAGTGTCGCCAGTGACATCGTTTTCTCCAGCGTCAACTGATCCGCATTCGGGTTCAGCTTGCTCGCTGGCTCTGAAGAATCGAGAATCTGCTTGTTCGTCGCCAAATCCAGCACTTGGTATTCGATCGTCGCATCGTTCTTCTTCGTATCTGAACCGATCCCCAGGTTGTACACCTGCATCCAGAAATTCAGGTTCTGTCCGCGATGGAACGTCACGGGAGTCGACACTGTTGCCGGAACCCGAGGACGGATCTTCGTATTTCCAATCACAAAGTTACCCGTTCCAACTTCACTCGTTCCCACGCGTTCCATCTGGTCGGCCAGGATGAGGGATGAAGATGCCAATTGATCATCATCATATTTCGGCACATCCACGCTGCGCCTCCATGCACCTACGTGGTCTGGATTGTTCACATCCTTAACCGCAATCTCAAACTTGTACCGCCCAGGAGGCAACGGCAGCGCCTTCCAGTAAATGGACAGGTTGTTCTTCGCGCGCTCCAGCAGGTCGCTCGGGGTGTCAACCAACACCGTTTCTTCAAACGTCATGATCACGCGGTGGTTAATGTTGCTCACCCGGCCCAGGATGTTTACCTTCCCGACTGACTCGCCATCCTTCGTGTTGTACGTAATGTCGCCGTTGCGGATCTGCAGCGTCAGAGGCACCATCACCGTGGAATTAGTCAGCTTCACGTAATCCGTGCGCACATCGAACACCAGCGGCGGTCCCTTTAAGATCGTTGACGTAGCATTCAGAAATTCATCCAGGTCTGCGAACTTCACCGGTGGCGGCGCCATCAACTTCGCATATTGGTCCAGGCGATCAAACTGTTTGCTCTGGTTCTGGTCGGACATTGGTCCTTGCGGCAGTTGCTCCATGCCACCGCCTGAGTACCGGTCGGATTGCTTCGCCATCCCCATCGATTCATAGAGCGACTGGCCGGTCCCTGGCGTGTGCTTCAGCGCGTCTTTCTCGGAACGGTCGATCGTCGCGTGGTAGTCGTTGCACATGCATGTATCAACGAACTCGATGTCAATGTTCTCGCCGATACCTTCAAGATAACGGTAGTGCCAGATTTCGAATGGGAAGGTCGATGTGCTTCCACCACCCTCTTCCATCGGACGTTCATAGTTGCCGCCCGAAGGATGTGAATCGATTGAGTCCGGCTTGCCGAAAGCAATGTAGATATGTCCGCGATCCGTCATCCAACCCGGTTTGCCCGCAGCAAAGTGCTCGTTCGCATAAGCAATACGAGCGTAGTGCTCGTCCTTGAATTCGTTCTCACGCGAATCAGGATTCGGGTTCCGGCGCCGCCAGAACTCCTCAATGAATGCGTCGCGCTCCTCATCATTGGCCAGGCTCTTGAAAGCCCTCACTTCTTCATCGCTGATGATCCAGGTAACGTCCTGTGTCAGCCATTTCTTGTATTCATTGCCCATTTCCTGTTTCACAGCTTTGCGCTGCTCTAAGGCCTGGCGGTCACTCAACCGCCGCTTCAATGGGTCGGGCTTTTCTTCCACAGGAGGCGTCTGTACCACTTTTCCATTGTCCTGGACCGTCCCTGGCGTCGACGCAGCCTGGCTCGTCTGCGCAGCAGGCTGCGGCGGCGCCGGTGTTCCGGTCGTCTGAGCGCTCATCGCACAGGTGACACTTGTCACTGCCAATACGGTCGCAAATATGGAAAGATTTTTATGGTTCATAAGGGGCCTGCTCCTGCATTGAAACTCTCCTTATTCTAAGCTCCTTAACCTTTGCGCACAAGCGCTCTTGATATCATCAAATGAGCAATTTGCGCATCAGTCTAGGAACCTCACTGTCGGCCTGTGCATGCCGTGGAACCACCGGTCATGCATTTGCGTAATACGAACTATTCGACAGATCCAAACAAGTAGCCGTTGTGTGTGCGTTTGTTTGACGCAACGGCCATAAGAAAGCTGCGATGAGCGCCAAGAAAATCATTTTTATCGTCCTCGGTGTACTTCTGGTCGTCGGCATCGTTGCCGGCACCATCTGGAAAACACACGCCGATGTAACGGCAGTCACTACCACCAAGGCATCTACCGGCGACCTTGTTGCCACCGTCAGCGGCACCGGTCAGATCAAGCCCAAGACCTACGTTAACGTCGGCGCCACCGCCTTTGGTCGCATCACGCACCTCTACGTCAAAGAGGGTGACCACGTGAAGGCCGGCCAGCTCATCGCCACCGTCGAGAGCCAGCAGCCGGAGTCCGCAGTCGCTTCTCAGCAGGCCGTCATCGCCAGCAATAAGACCAACGTCGACGCCTACATTGCCGCCGAGCGAACCGCCTCCGCTGCCGTCGATCAGGCCAAAGCCGATCTCGTCCAGAAGAAGTTCGACATCGACCGTTACGAGCAGCTCTATAAACAGCAGCTCGTTGCCAAGCAGGATTATGACGCTAAGAAAGCCGCCTACGACGTTGACGTTGCAACACTCGCTCAGCGCGAAGCTGCTTACGCACAATCCAAGGCTCAAACCGCGTCTGCCCGCAGCCAGGTCACACAATCCGTAGCAACGCTCAGCGGCAATGCGTACCAGCTCGGCCTCACCCAGAGTAAAGCTCCATTCGATGGCCTCGTCACTAACGTCCCCGTGCGCGAGGGCGAAACCGTCGTTGTCGGCATCCAGAACGCCGAAGGCTCAACCCTGATGACCCTTGCCGACATGAGCGTCATCACTGCCGAAGTCAAAGTCGACGAGACTGACATCGTCAACGTCGCTCTCGGTCAGACCGCTGACGTTACCGTCGATGCCCTTCCCGGCAAAACGTTCAAAGGTCATGTCACTGAAGTCGGCGATCAGGCCTTGCTCCGCACCACCGGCGTTGCCACATCGCAGTCCACTACAGGCACAGAAGAAGCAAAGGACTTCAAGGTCGTCGTTACACTCGACCCCAACCAGGCCATCACCATGGACGATCTGCGTCCCGGTCTCTCCTGCACTGCCAAGATCACTACGGCGCACAAACCAAACACACTCACCATCCCCATTCAGGCCTTGGTGCAGCGTGACGCAGCTGCGGAATCCGACTTCTTCAAGAATCACGGCAAGACAACCTCCAGCGCTCCTGTACTAGCACCCTCTTCTTCCACCAAGACCACGACCATTCAGGGCGTGTACCTCATCGTCAACGACAAAGGCACGCTGCGCACCAGATTCATCCCCGTCACCACAGGCATCACCGGCACAACGGACATTGAGGTCCTCAGCGGCCTCAAGGAAGGTGACGAAATTGTCACTGGACGCTATAAGGTCTTGCGCATTCTTAAGTCGGGCACACCGGTCAAGCGCGATACCACCCCCCAGGCTGCCACGCCTACTGACGATACGGATTGATAGAAATTCGGCCTGAACATCGCGAACCTTTGTGTTCAACTTTGCGTACTTTGGGTTCTAGGCTTTTTGTTTTCGAGTTCCAAAGGAGTACGGAGTGACCCTCACAGCTACCGAGCACAACGTCGAACAGAGTCGCGTCGGCGCCAACGCAGACGGCCCGCACCCCGGCGACGTCATCGTCACCAATAATCTCTGGAAGACCTACGAGATGGGCGACCAGACCGTCAACGCTCTCAGCGGCATCGACATCCGCATCAAGCACAATGAGTATGTCGCCATCATGGGTCCCTCTGGCTCCGGCAAATCCACGCTGATGAACCTCATTGGCTGTCTCGACTCGCCGACCCACGGCCAGTATTGGCTCAACGGCCACGACGTCTCCTCGCTCAACGACGACCAGCTCGCCCGCATCCGCAACAAGGAAATCGGCTTCGTATTCCAGACTTTCAACCTGCTTGCTCGCGCCACTGCCCTGCACAACGTCGAACTGCCGTTGATCTACAACGGCACACCTCAGGCTGACCGTCTCGCCCGCGCCAAGTCAGTCCTTGAGTCCGTCAATCTCGGCGAACGCATGATGCACAAGCCCAACGAACTCTCCGGCGGGCAGCGTCAGCGTGTGGCCATCGCTCGCGCCCTCGTCAACCACCCCAGCATCATCCTTGCTGATGAGCCGACAGGAAACCTCGATTCCAAAACTTCCGTCGAGATCATGGCTCTCTTTGACGATCTCCACGCCCAGGGCAACACTATCGTGCTCGTCACGCACGAACCCGATATTGCCGACTTCGCCCACCGTGTCATCAGCATCCGCGACGGTTCAGTGGAATCCGATGGCCCCAGCAAGCGCGTAACTGGCGGCAGCACTGGCAACGCAAAATCGTCGCACTAGTCCACAAACTTCGCTAGTGCTTCGAGCGTCTAAACTGGAGACATGGCTTTTTGCCTCCCCAGGCCCGTTCCTCGTCTCCTTCTCTTTCTTGCGCTGCTTGCAGCTGTAAGGCCTGCCCTCGCTGACGCTCGCTTCGATCTCACCGGTCCACGCATCGATGTCACGGTTACCCGCATCGGGCCCGATGGAAAACCGCTCACCCTCCCCATCGCGACCGTCCCTAATCTCCAGCCTGGTGATCGCATTTGGCTTCATCCCGATCTTCCCGTCACACAATCAGTTCACTATCTGCTCATCTGTGTCTTTCTCCGTGGCACCACAAATCCTCCGCCCGACCAATGGTTCACGCGCATCCCTACCTGGGACAAAAAGGTTCGCGAAGAGGGTACCTTTGTCACCGTCCCCGCTGAAGCTCAACAAGTCGTACTCTTCCTCGCTCCAGAAACAGGTGGCGACTTTGCTACCCTCCGCTCCGCGGTCAAAGGCCGCCCAGGTACCTTTGTTCGCGCGCAGCAGGACCTCATCGAGGCAGGATTCGAACAGGCGCGCATCGAGAAATATTTAGCTAGCATTCGCCGAGTTCCTCCCTCTGATCCCAAAGATCTTCTTACGCATTCCAACCTCCTTGCTCGCACGCTCGCGCTTAAGCCCAACCCCGATTGCTTCAAACAACCCGTCGATACTCAGTTCACCTGTCTCACGCAGACCGGCACGCAAACTCTTCTCGACGATGGTCACGGCCAGTCCGTAGTCTCGGCTCTCTCCAGCGGCCCTAACTCCGACTTCATCAACGCCGCTAGCTACACGCAACTCGCCGGTGCTGGTCTTTACTCCGCTTACGTCGGCGCCATCGTCGATCTCGTCCGCATCATGAGCAATCTCCATACCGCTCAGTATCAGTACATCCCCGCAATTGCCTTCCCGCAGAACGCCTCCATGAATCTGCGTCTCAACTCTCCACCCTCATTCCACAACCCCAAATCCGTTCTGGTCATCGGTCTTCCCGCCGTTCAGAAGGCCATTTCACCTCCGCTGCGCCCGGCCGACGCCGCCCATGTCGCCTGCCTCCTTCAACCGTCTGTCATTCTCCCCATTGAGGGTGCTCCACTCGTCTTCTCCACCTCCTACGCACATTCACTCGTCCTGCATCTCAACACTCCACCTAACGCGCCCACCGAGCCTGACATCCCGCTCACTGCCGACGCCTATCAGGGCGGCCTCGTCCTGGATCGCTCCACCGCCCATCACGTCCCTCTCCTGGACCATGAACCTCTCACGCACTCTGACACCACAGCGCCCGCTTCAACACCCGCCACACCTTCGGCGCCAGGCGAAGGAGAACCCATCCTCCTCACCGGAACCATCCGGGGCCTGTGGGGTTTCGATGCCTTCACCGGCCCTACAGTTCCTTTGCAGCAGCTTCCCGGCGGAGACTGGCGAATCTATGCTGCCGACACACCAGCTCTCATCGCCGGACAGTCTGCCACTCTCACTCTTACTTCCACCGGCTCTGCCTGCGTCCACTCCATAACCGCGCGTCCCACCGGCATCACTGCCCCACTCGACATCGTCTTCAAGCCCGCGCCGAAACCCGGTCAGCCCAACCTGTTGGCGCTTACGCTTCCGCTCGATCACGCACTCACGCCCGGCGATCTTCATCTCTCCATCCAGCAGTACGAACAGCCATCGCCAGACACCATCTCCGCGCGTACCTTTGCCGAGCCGCCACACATTGCTTCCGTTGAACTCCACGCTGGCGACCGATCTCTCCTCGTCATCGGATCCCACCTCTCGCAGATCGATCACATCACCCTTGGCGATCTCAACTTCGCCCCCGCGCCGCAGCAGGATCCCTCTACCTCCACCCTTCGCCTCACGCTTTCGGCTGACGCTCCGCCGCCCGCGACTCGTCTTGACGAGCACCTCACCGTCAACATCGCACTCACCGATGGTCGCGCGCTCACCGCCCCAGTCGTTGTCTCTTCTCCTCGTCCTGCCATCACACTCCTGCGCAAAACAATCGAGCTTCCTCTCTCAACTGGCCTCACCCTCACCAATCCCAACGATCTCCCCCTCAACGCCACGCTCAACTTCACACTGAAAACTCCCACGCCATTCCCCCGCACCGGACAGATTGAAATTGAAACCCTCGACGGCACATTGCGCACAGTACTTACCCTCGCTCCGGCCGGTGGTCTCCTCCTCCAGGATCCCCACACCATCGTCGCCACCTTCGATCCTCTTCGCTCTTTCGGTGCCAGCGCCTTCGGCGAACTGCATCTGCGAGTCATCTATCCGCAACCGGCGTCACTTGAAACCCCCAATAACATCAACACCGTCGCCGAAGCACCCTCATCTGACTGGCTGCCTCTCGGCACACTCATCCGCCTCCCTGAGCTTTCGCTACTCGCCTGCCCCCCGGATACAGCTCAACCCTGCACCCTTACAGGCAGCAATCTGTTCCTTATTGATTCCGTCTCCACCGACCCGGCCTTCGTCTCGCCCATGCCTGTCCCAGACGGCTACACCGGCGCGACGATTACCGTACCGCATCCTGTCTCAGCATCCACTCTGTTTTTGAAATTACGCGATGATCCCACAGTCATCGACTCTGCTAATCTGCCGACGCTTGCACCGGCGCCTCCACCCACGTTGGCGCACGCACACACCACTAGCCGTCACAGCACAACCACTGCACCGCAACCTACTCCTGCGTCGCCATCCGGCTCCCCGCAAACACCGCCTGTGTCGTCGACTGTGCCGCAACCGGCTTCGAGCGCAACCAGCCCCCAGCCAACCAGCCAGCCGGCGCCACAAACTCTGACGCCCCACAGCTAAGACACACATGTACCAGTGGCCCCGGGTTCATGGGCGGCGCACTCATTGTCCGCGAACCATTCAGGTACAGCCTTACGTCAGCCGGAAATGTCGATATTGCCTGCGATGCGCATGCTTTACAAGTCATTGCACTCGTTCCTTGCGGCAGGGTCGAAGCACTCAGCGAGAGCAGTTCGCCTTCGTTCAGGTCCTATTCAGCCTTCAGACCAACCCTTCAGCTTTGGCCCATAAATACTCAGCTTGTTGCAGATAACAGCTATAGGTACCAGTTTTTCCACAGGCGGTCAAGAAAATAGCTCACCTTCCTCAAATATTTTTACAACCCAAACAAAGAGCCCGGCATCATCGCCGGGCTTTTTGATCACACTGTTCATTGCGCTAGTCGCCGGATGCCTTGCCTAACGCCTTTTGTACCTTGCTGTGTTTCACGCTGTAGGTGAAGTAAATGACAAACCCTATGAGCAACCATGCCAGCACCACTTCCTTGGTCAGTGTTGGCAGCGTCCAGATAAGGTAAAGCGCGCTGAGGATGCCAAGGATCGGCACCAGAGGCACCAGCGGAGTCTTGAACGGCCGGTTCAACTCAGGATGCTTGCGCCGCAGGATCCAAACACCGGCACACACAATCGCGAACGCCAGCAGCGTACCCATGTTCACCAGCTCCGAAAGCCGGTTCACATCCAGAAACGCCGGCAGGATAGCCACAATGATGCCTACGACAATGTTCGATTTCCACGGCGTCTTGAACTTCGGATGGATTTCGCCCGCCCATTTCCAAAGCAGTCCGTCTCGAGACATGGAATAGAACACGCGGCTCTGCCCCAGCAACATCACCAGCATGACCGTGCCTAGTCCGAAGACCGCGCCAATCTTCACCAGCAGTTTGCCCCAGGCCACGCCGGTTGCATTGATGCCCACAGCAACGGGGTCAGGAACATTCAACGCATGGTAAGGAACCAGGCCGGTAAGGATGAGAGACACAATGATGTAAAGAATCGTGCAGATAATCAGCGACCCTAGAATGCCGATCGGCATGTCGCGCTGTGGGTTCTTAGCTTCCTGCGCCGCTGTCGATACTGCATCGAAGCCGATATATGCAAAGAAAATAGACGCCGCTCCTGCCGCAATGCCTCCATAACCGAAATTGCCATTGATGTCTTTCGGCGGAATAAATGGATGCCAGTTCGCGTGGGCCAGTTCCCTGTGGTGCATCAGGAACCAGCCGCCTACAACGATGAAGATTCCCACCACTGCCAGCTTCACAATCACGATGGCAGAATTCAGATTCGCCGATTCCTTGATGCCAATCACCAGCACCGCGGACACAATCAGGATTGCCACCAGCGCTACCAGGTTGCAGACACCCGTCACGTGCGGCAGCCCTGCAGTGTTCACGCCAACCAGCGAAGCCGAGGGAAGCCAATGCCCTTGGGACAGATAAAGAATCGTTCCCGGCGTCGTCGTGAACTGCGGTGGAATGTAGATGTGAAAGTCCTGCAGCAGGCCGGTAAAGTATCCGCTCCAGCCGGCGGCAACCGTCGCTGCGCCGAACGCATATTCCAGCACCAGGTCCCAGCCGATGATCCATGCCACAAGTTCGCCCAGCGTCGCGTAGCCGTACGTATAAGCAGAACCGGCAATCGGTATCAGGGACGCAAATTCCGCGTAGCAAAGTCCTGCAAAAGCACAGGTCAGTCCAGCCAGAACGAAGCTGAGAGATACGGCGGGGCCCGCATGCTTTGCCGCAGCTTGCCCTGTCAGTACAAAGATTCCCGCTCCAATGATTGCGCCAATGCCCAGCGTGATCAGGTTCACCGGGCCCAGCGAGCGCTTCAGCGTCGCCTCTCCTTCGGTGCTCGCCTCAGACATCAACATCGACATCGGCTTGATTGCATTCAGCTTCGCCATGCGTCCTCATCTCTCCGTTGTTCAATCTTTTACTTTCTACTTACTGCTGTTTACTGTCTGATTTGCCGACCGCCGCTGCCACACCAGGTACACCGGCACGCCCAGCAGCACCAGGATCAATCCCGGCCATGTGTACTGGGGCTTGTATCGCAACAGTACACCACAAATCCACGTCGCCATCACAATGTAGAGCCCCGGCAGCACCGGATACCCAAACGCCCTATACGGCCGCGGGACATCCGGCTTCGTCCTCCGCAGCACGAACAAACCCAGAATCGTCAGCACATAGAACACCAGCACCGCGAACATCACATAGTCCAGTAGCTGCCCATAGCTCCCGCTCAGGCATAGCACGCAGGTCCACGCCCACTGCATCCAGAGCGAGTTCTTCGGCACGCCAGTCTTCGCATCCAGCTTGCCAGTGCTCTTGAAGAACAATCCATCGCGGCTCATCGCGTAGTACACGCGTGCACCCGACAGCAGAATTCCATTCGCGCATCCGAATGTCGAAATCAAAATCGCTGCGGCCATCAGTTTCGCGCCAACTGGCCCAAAGGCCACCTGCAGCACAGCCGTCGCCACACGGTCCTGCGGCGCGTTCTGAATCGCCGTCAGCGGCAACACACTCAGGTAAACAAAATTGCATGCGATATACAACAGCAGTACAGTGCCGGTTCCGATCAGCAGGCTCAGCGGCAGATTGCGTTTCGGGTTCTGCACCTCTCCCGCCGTAAACGTTACGTTGTTCCATGAGTCGCTCGAGAACAAGCTGCCCACCTGCACCACCGCAACCACGGTGAATATCCCCACCATAGCCGAGCCGCCACCCATGCCAAAGAACGAACCAATGCCTACCGGATGCTGCACTCCCCATCCGCTTCCCGCCCAGAAATTATGCCAGCCAGCTCCGAAGTTCGCCGCAATCGCTGTCGCGTTCTTCGCCACAAATCCCACGGCAATCACAGCCAGCAGCGCCAGCACCTTCGCTGTCGTAAAAACGTTCTGCACAGCGGCGCCCAGCTTAATCCCGCGCGTATTCAGGTAGGTAAGAAACGTGATCACCACAATCGCCGTCAGGTTCGCTGTGCTCAGCCCTACATTGCCGCTGCCAATGTGCAGAATCCAGTTCGTCTGGCTCACGCTGGGAAAGAAAACGCCAAGAAATTTGCCAAACGCCACACCAACTGCTGCGACTGTCCCGGTCTGGATTACGGTGAACAACGTCCAGCCATACAAAAATCCCCAGATCGGCCCCAGCGATTCGCGCAGATAAACATACTGCCCACCCGCCTTCGGCATCATTGCCGCCAGCTCGCCATAGCTCAGCGCGCCGATAATGGTCAGCACCGCCGTCACCAGCCAGGCAGCAATCAGCAGCGCTGGAGATCCCAGCACCCGGCTCATATCCGCCGAAACAATAAAAATGCCCGACCCGATCATCGACCCCATCACAATGGCAGTCGCTGAAAACAATCCCATCCCCTGCACAAAGTGCGGAGCGCCACCAGTCTTGCTGTCATCCTGAGCGGAGTGGCTCGCGGCGCGAGCTACGGAGTCGAAGGACCCCGAGGATACTGGGTCTGGCAAAATCGTTTACCCCTTTTCACCTGCGATTTGCGTTTCACTCACCCTACCTCAAATCGCCGTAGAAAGTCTCGTTCCACCCTTCTCTGCCATCATCTCCTCCAATAATCGACGTACCATGGAACCGTCCCCGCAGCCTGCATAACGCAGGCCGTGTTTTGCCGTCGAACCCTCATTCAGCAATCAATAAGGACCCACTTTATGCGCCGCATCGCCCTTGCCCTGCTTACTGCCGCCTTCGCCTCTTCGCTGTGCGCTCAACAGTCCACAAGCCTAACGGGTTCCTGGCTCATCAATCTCGACTACCACGGTGGCCCCATCTACTGGCAGCTGAACCTCACTGACACCGCCGGCCACCTTACCGGCATGCTCGATACCGACACCGTCGATGGCGCCATCTCCGGCAGCCACATCAAGTTCATTGCCAAAGACCCAAAGAGCGGCTACGAAGATGTCGACGCCGTTCTCAAGGACGGCGTCATCTCTGGCACCCTCATCTGGCTGCAGGAGGGCGAATCCGCCGACAAGGCCGCGCCGCATTCATTCACTGCAACCCGTCAACCTGAGCCGCGAACCGGCCCACCCCAACGCCTTGAGTTCACCCCCACGCACTACTATAACCAGTTCTCCGCCGCCATCGCTCCCGTCGCCCACATCTGGCCCGGCGACACCATCCACACCACCACAGTCGACGCCGGCGGCAGCGACGAGCACGGAGTCGCACGCGCACGCGGCGGCAACCCGGAGACCGGCCCCTTCTACATTGAAACTGCCATGCCCGGCGACACCCTCGTCGTCCACATCCGCCGCCTCAAGCTCAATCGCGACACTGCCATCTCCGACGACGGCCTCGACACACGCGTCCTCGGCCGCGAATTGGCAATCCGCATGAAAGACACCGGCAACGGCATTACCTGGAATCTCGACCGTCAGCACATGATCGCCACCACCACCAAGCCCGGCGACCATCTGAAGCAGTTCAGCGTGCCACTCCACCCCATGCTGGGCTGCGTGGCAGTTGCACCCGGCCCCGGTCCCGCCATACCCACTGGAGACTCAGGTGACTTCGGCGGCAATATGGACTTCAACGAGGTCGTCGAAGGCAACACCGTCTATCTCCCCATCTCTGTCCCCGGAGCTTTGCTCTTCTTCGGGGATGCCCACGCCGAGATGGGAGATGGCGAACTCAATGGCAACGCCCTGGAAACTTCAATGGATGTTGAGCTCTCCGTCGAAATCATCCACGGCCACAGCCCCATGAATCCACGCATCGAGTCCCCAACCGAAATCATGGCCATGGGCCTCGCAGGCTCTCTCGACGATGCCATCAAAACTGCCACCGACAACATGGCCCGCTGGCTCGCTGATTCCTACAAACTATCTCCATCAGAAATCGCGCAGGTTCTTGGCACCTCCGCTGAATACCGCATCTCCGAGGTTGCTGACCGCAATGCCGGTATCGTCCTCAAGCTGCGAAAAGACCGCCTCGCCACCCTCCAGCCCGAGCCCGCTCCCTCACCCGCCAAGCAGTGATATTAGTTCCTGCGCTCGCTGCTGCGTCGACATTCCATC
>Ga0206874_1100_pt1 | contig 22982 bp, 13 predicted proteins | sample Alteio_BWOrgCont_12_FD_152629 | JGI IMG/M metagenome (GOLD analysis project Ga0206874, IMG submission 152629) | Enriched cells from forest soil in Barre Woods Harvard Forest LTER site, Petersham, Massachusetts, United States -... | ecosystem: Environmental > Terrestrial > Soil > Temperate forest >...
GCCCAGCCAGGTAATGGATGGAAGAATAAGTATAGATAACAAGATTGTTAATAATTTCATATGACAGTAATACAAAGCCAAACTTATTTGTAACAGCAATATTACCAGTCAATTCTGTAGTTGACATGAAATTGATTTTATCTGAATTTTTTTAATGATAGTTGCCCCGCAGGGATTTTATAAGATTATAGGGAAGGCAGATTCCTGGGTAAATTATTTGTTCCCTTCGCCAATCTTCACTAATGTTCTGTTGATGATCAGTATCGCCACATACAATACCGGGGATATTAAAAATTCGTGGAGAGTTTTGGCAATGTTGCGGGTTTGCATTGATGCAGGGCCAAAGCTCCAGTCGTAAAGGCCAATTAATACCAGGATGATCACTACTGCAAAATAAATGACGTTCCAGATGTCGCTTATCCATTTTACACCATACTTTTTAAAAGAGTAATAGCCTATACCGTAAACAATCAATATAGAAAGCAGTCGGTTAATGTGCCTTACTTTGCGGGGGATATCATCGTAATAGCTAACATAAACCAGGCAAATATTATAAAGAGAGTAAACAATGGCTATGGCCAACAGGCCCAATATAATGAACTTGCGTTTGCTATTTGGCATTGGTTTTAACTTTTATATTGCCTGCAAAAGCCAGCCACATAGCTATGATCAAACCATAAACAACAAACACAAAAACGTAATGATGGGCAAAATCGGCATGCTGCGGATAATATTGAATAAGGTATGCAATACCGATGCATCGTAAAATATTCACCAAAAAAATAAGTACAACGCCGCCGGTAATAAAAAGCAGTTTCTTTTTTAACGCAGCCGGAACGCAAATAATAAAGCCTGCATACAAAACAAAAAGTTCTAATGCGTTGCAGCCATCATAAACCCCGACAATTTTTTTGTCGTGATAATATACCGATTCCTGCATTACGCTTACGGCGTTTAAATCAACATCTTCCTCCCGGCCCAATTCGTATTTAAAGTGGTAATCGTGCGAGTGGGTAATCCAGTTTAAGCCATAAGTAGTTATTATGCCAACATCACGCGTAAGCGGCGCATCAATAACACGCCCGGGGAGCAAAAAACCTAAATAAATTACTTTCCAGGCAACCAGGAGCAATAAACCCCTTAATAAAAACTGTTTTACCGCGGCAGGTACCTGGTGCCATTTGTTAAGATAAGTGCTTATCGTCATTGTAAATTAAGTATAGCTACGGGTATAAAACAAAACCCGTAAAAGCAGTACGCTTACGGGTTTTATTAAATAATGTTTCAATTATTAGTTAAAAGTTGATTAAGTTGGATTGAGTAGCTGATCCCGGTAATTATCAGAAATTGGCCAATGGTATTTGTATTTTCCATGGTTTCCTTTCCGTTAGTCACCGGAATCAGCTGCTCACCCTATCAACTTCCCGCTATTCAACTAATGCTTAAGCCTGAGCTTTTGCTTCATTGTTTTTGCTGATAATTACTTTACAACCAACAGCTGCGCCTGCAATAATTAAAAACCAAACGTTGTTGTTAATTGGTAAACTTGAACCGCCGCCGGTAGAGCCTGTTGAACCTTTGCTTCCTGTAGAACCTGTGCTGCCGCTACCAGAGCCGCCGCCAAACAGATCGCCAAGTAAATCACCCAGGCTACCAAGAATTCCGCTGCTTTGCTGAGTGGTTGAGGTAGTACTGGCCTTTGCCGGCGAAAATGCGAATAAAGAACAAGCAAATAAAAGGGCAATGATTGATTTTTTCATAACTTTTTCGTTTTAGGATATACTTCTATAATGTTTAAATTAATTTTTCTTCAGGAGGGGTACTGCTTATAACTATCCAAACTTCGTACCCATTATAAAAAATTATCCTGAATGTCTATCAATTGCCTTAAACAACCTGTTTTATCCAATTATAACCAGTTGTTATTATTATTACCTCATACTTAATTTTTCCCACACCGTGATTTTAATTCCCCATTGTTGTGAAAAGTTGCAGAGACCTTAATAGAGGATATTAAGGAATAGAGATGGTTTGTTTAATTACTGCCTTGGGGGATAGCTCTTGTTCCAGTTTTAACTATATATAAAGCGGGGTACACTCCTGGTGGTTAAAAAGCATCATAAGTATATTGTTAACATACTCTTTAGTGCAGGCAATCCTAATTTAGTGTAAAAATCTTGTCAATTCTATAATTATTGTGAATATTCATAAAAAAAATGCAACTTAGTCACATAGTTTTTAATTTGCTCATTACTTTTTTGTTAAGTTTATATTCATTTTTGGTTCTAACAACATGATAAGCGCAATCCAGTTATTTGATGATAACGAGTTGACTAACCTGTTAAAGGATGGAGATGAAGGGGCGTATACAGAGATATACAACCGCTACTGGGATAAATTATACTATATAGCCTATAAACTGCTCAAGGATACCAACAGCGCCGAAGAGATTGTTCAGGATGTGTTTCTTATTTTATGGAAAAAGAAAGAAACATTAATTATTCAATCCCTCACGCAATACCTGGCTGCCATGACGCGATATGCAGTTTACCGGCATTGCGCGAGGGAAAAACAATCTAAAGAAAAGGAAAATGCTTTAGGTTTAATAACAGCCGCTGATATTGCAGAAATAGATATTGACAATAAAATATTACTCGAAATTATTCTCGACCTTTCGAATAAACTGCCCGAAAAATGCCGCCTGGTATTTCAATATAATAAATTACAGGATATGTCGCTGGTTGATGTAGCCGCGCAATTAAATATCTCTCAAAAAACCGCAGAAGGTCATTTAACTAAAGCTTTGCGTATGATACGCTCAAATTTGGCTGGTGTAAAAGGTGATTTTTTGCTGTTTTTGATAATTGCTAAGTTTTTAGACAAATAAATCCTATTTTTTGTAGTCTTTTCTATCTTTTTTATTGTTTTTTAAAGATACTTAGTGTTATTTTTACACTGTAGATAAATTTTTTATAAAAATGGCAAGGGTAATTGTGGATAAATTGGCTCTATAGTATTAAAAGCAATAGAAATATCCCATGAGCAGCAACGAATTGCAAAGATTGGCAAAAAAATTCCTTAATGGATCGGCAACAAAAGGGGAAAAAGAATTGCTTAACCAATGGTATGATTCAGTTTATACCGATGATCGATTGGAAATTGTCTCTACTGAAGTCGCTGAAACAGAAGCGGAAATAAAACAAAGGATATTTGAAAATATTCATAAAGAAATAACCCGTCAAAAACAAAGCGAACAGCAATTCAGTGGCAATAAACCGGGCCGGATAAAAATAATGGCCATCCGGATTGCAACTTCTGCCGCAATTCTTTTTATGGTTAGTTGTATTACCTGGTATTTTAATCGCCTGGTTAATACCGCAAATGTTCAGGGACAACAATTGATAAGCGTTACCACTAATAAGATCACTAAAATAGCACTGGCCGATGGTTCAACCGTTTGGTTAAGCGCTCACACTAAATTTACTTATCCGGAAAATTTCGAGGGGAAGTTGCGCCAGGTAGAATTATCAGAGGGACATGCCTTTTTTGATATTAAACATCAAAATAATCATCCCTTTATAGTAAAAACAAAAAGCCTGAATATAACAGTGCTGGGAACATCTTTTGATGTTACAACCTTTCAAAAAGAAGGAACAACCAAAGTAAGCGTTATTACCGGTAAAGTTGGTATAACCCGCCCCGGGCATATTAATGAAGCAGCTGTAATGCTTTTACCCAAGCAGCAAATTGTTTTAAATAAGGTTACCAGCGTGCTTACCAAAGAAATTGTAAAAGAGCCGGTAGTAAATTTATGGTGTAAAAGCCCGCTGGTGTTTGAGCAGCAAAATCTCGACAGTGTTTTCAGAGCAATTGAAAAACAATACAATACGCATATACAGGTAGAAAATAAAAAACTGCTTAATGAACGTATATCCATTACATTAAGCAATCAGCGCCTGGATACTATAATGGAAATTTTAAGTTTTACCAAACACTTTAATTATCAAATAGCCAATGACAGTACAGTAGTTATTAAATAATTGCCCCCTACTTAGCAGCTAAGAAAGGAAAAAAGCCGGGAACACGGCAAATGTCCCCGGCAATGAAATTGGCCTGTGCATATATGCTTGAGACCCATATACAGCAGGCTATTAGTTTAACGTGAATATTAAACCCTTACAAATATGATGAATTTTTACGGCAAAGCATTGCCCCTATTTCGAAAATGCATGCGCATTTCTACTATAGTACTCGGCATACAAATTAGTTGCACCAGCATCCTGATGGCCACCGGATCCAGGGCCCAGGAGATGAATTTAAACGTGGTAAAAGCAAGTGTAAAAGACGTTTTTAAACGGATTGAGCGCCAGGCAAACGTAACCTTTGTTTATGACGAACAGGTTATTGACAATTTACCCACTGTTACCCTACATGTAAAAAACGAACAGCTTGCTGATGTAATAACTGAGCTTAAGGATCAAACCAAGCTTGAATATAAAATAGTAGGCAATTATATAGGCGTGGCTTCAAAACTCGAAGAGATTCCGCGTCTTTCTACTGCACAGAGCAATAATAATGTTCCCATTAAAATAACCGGTTTGGTACGTGATGCCTCGGGGCAGCCTATTATTGGCGTAAACGTATCGGTAAAAGGTACAACGAAAGGAACACAAACCAATATAAATGGACAATTTTCTTTGGACGCTAATATTGGCGATGTTTTGGTGTTTACCTATCTTGGTTATGTAACTAAAGAATTGACTATAAATACCCCTGCAAGCCTTTCGGTTTTGATGGTTGAAGATGCCAAGCAGCTGGGCGAAGTTGTTGTTACGGCCTTAGGTATAAAAAAGGAACGTAAAGCCCTGGGTTACTCGGTTACCGAAGTAAAAGGCGAGGAACTTACACAAGCACGTGAATCTAACGTGATGAACGATGTTGAAGGTAAGGTGGCGGGTGTAAATATATCGCCTACAGCAGGCGGCGCAGGTGCTGCAACAAGCGTTATTATTCGTGGTGTATCCAGCTTAACGCAAACTACCCAGCCATTATACGTAATTAATGGTGTACCGATGGAAAATATTGTTAATAGTAACAATGGCGGCCAGTACGCTAATCAATCAGATTTGGGAGATGCTATCGGTAATATTAACCCTGATGATATTGAAAGTATATCAGTACTAAAAGGCGCTGCAGCATCAGCTTTATATGGCTCTCGCGGTAAAGCAGGTGTAATATTAATTACCACCAAAAGCGGCTCGGGTAATAGCGTTGAGTTCAATTCAAACTATGTTGTTGAAAAAGCTATTAATCCAACACACTGGCAAACTGTTTATGGCCAGGGCGCCAACGGCGTGGCGCCTACTTCGGCAGCAGATGCTTTTCAAAACGGACAGGCAAGCTGGGGCGGCCCGCTTAACGGCGCAAGCGTAGTCCAGTTTGATGGTGTTTCCCGTCCGTATGTTTTACAGAAAAATAACTTTGATGAGTTCTATCGCACCGGTGGTACAGCTACCAATACCGTTGCATTAAACAGGAGCTTTGACGGAGGTTCCGTTCGTTTTTCGGCAAGTGATCTGGATAATATGGCTATTACGCCCAACTCTGGTTTACAAAGACAAACATTTAACCTGGCAGCAAACTATAATATCACCAAGCGTTTAACTGCGGATATAAGGGCAAATTATATACTTGAGCAGGATAAAAACCGCCCGGTTTTAGGCGACCAACCCGGTAATGCCAACACTAATGTGGAGTTATTGCCAACCAGTCTGGATGTAAATACCTTAAAAAAAGCAACCAACGCTGATGGATCTGAATATGCTTATACCAACGACGTTAATGCCACCAACCCCTGGTTTGCGGCAGAGAATATCATTAACAATACCAACCGGCAGCGTTTAATTTCATCGGCTACTTTACGGTATAATTTTGATGATGGCTATTTTATACAGGGCCGTGCAGCACGCGATGCTTATAATGACCGGTACACTAATGTGATCCCTAATGGTACTGCATATTTACCATTGGGTTCTATGACGGAAAACACCACCAATTTCTCTGACCTTAACGCGGATGTTTTGATGGGTAAAGTTTACAAAATACATGATTTAACCATCTCTCCTAACATCGGCGCAAGCTACAGGAGAGAAAAATCTGAAGAGTTTTCGCTTTATGGCACCCAATTCATCGTTCCAAATGTTTACGAGATCAATAACCTTCAATTCCCGAGTACACCAGGCTATTACCCTTCTGATGAGGAAACCGAATCGGTATACGGTACCCTGGAACTGGACTACAAGAGCTTTTTATATTTAAACGGATCGGTGCGTAACGACTGGTATTCTACATTAGCAACTCCGGGAGTTAATAACGCACTAAACAAAGTATATCCGTCTGTTAACGGCTCATTTGTATTTTCCGAGTTTCTGCATGAAGACTGGTTGAGCTTTGGTAAACTGCGCGCAGGTTTTGCGCAGGTGGGGCAGGCAACAACGCCTTATCAAACACAGCTGGCCTATACTTTTTCAGGTACCCCAATTAATGGCTACCCGGTTGGCTTAATATCAAACTCAAGTGTTCCAAACAGCAGCCTGGTAGCTTCGCTGGCTACAGAGCTTGAAATAGGAACAGAAATGCGATTTTTTAAAGACCGCTTAAGTTTGGATTTCACCTGGTATGATAAAGAATCGAAAGATGAAATTATAAACGCACCGGCTTCAATAGCATCAGGTTATAACGGCGCTTACTTAAACGTAGGCAAGCTGCAAAATCGCGGTATTGAAGTTTTAATATCAGGATCACCTTTTAAAACCAAAGACTTTCATTGGACTACAAGCCTGAACGCTTCGATGAATAACAACAAGGTTATTGCGCTGGCTGCCGGGCAAACAACCCTGCCGGTTGCCGAATCGCGAAGCGGCAATGGCTTTACCGAAGACATAGTTGGCCTGCCTGTTGACCAGGTAATGGCATTTGACTATACACGTGATGCCAGCGGGAAAATAATAACTGATGCTTCAGGCACCCCGGTACCGGGCCCTTTAAAGGCATTTGGATCTGCTATTGGAAAATGGTCGGGCGGTTTAACCAATGAGTTTGGTTACAAGCGTTTTACACTATCATTTTTGATAGACACCAAATTAGGCGGTAAAATATTTTCAGGAACTGATTATTATGCTTACCAGCTTGGTTTAGATAAAGCAACCCTTGTTAACCGTGAGCAACTGGGCCAGAATGCAGCAACTTATTACGCAAATCTTTCAAATACAATATCGAGCATGTTTGTTTTGAATGATAGCTTCATCAAGTTCCGCCAGCTTACTTTCGGGTACAACTTCCCAACAAATTTATTTAATGGCGCTATAAAAACCCTGAATCTGAGTTTTGTTGGACGTAATCTTTTTTACCTGATGAAAAAGACGGATAACATTGATCCGGAATCTGATTACAGCCAAAATGCAACTGGTTTGGAGTTAGGCGGCGTTCCACCTACGCGGACATATGGTTTGAACCTGAATGTGAAATTTTAAGCGAAACTGTAAACCATTAATTTTAATTGAAATGAAAAAGATTTATATATATAGTGCATTGATATTTGCGGGCTTATTTTTAACAACAAGCTGCAGAAAGGACTTTGATAAAATAAATACGGATCCGGGAACCTATAACCAATCCAGCTTTAATCCCAATTATCTTTTAACCAGTGCAGAACAGGGATATACCGGCAGCCAGGACTTTTTTTATGATACCTGGCGCTCAAACCTTATTTATTGCTCGGTAATGATACAGGGGTTTTCATCTGTCATCAGCTATTGGTCCGGAGATAAATACATACTCAACCCGGGTTACACCGCTGCCTATTTTGGGTTTGGAGAAGATGCGTCTACCGGGGGCGATGGCGCTTACCCGGAGCAGGTGAGGCCTATTGAGGATGTTATAGAATCAACATCAGGCAAGCCCGAGTATAACAATGTTTACCAGGTTGCCAGGATTTTTAGGGCGCTGATTTTTGAGCGCATTACAGATCTGTATGGCGATGTGCCTTACTCACAGGCAGGTTTAGGATATTATCAAAAAATATTTTATCCTGTTTATGATAAGCAGCAAGCCATTTATACCGACATGCTGAACGAATTGAGTGATGCCAGCAGTAAATTAAATTTAACAGGTGGTGATGTGGTAACAGGCGACCCGATGTACAAGGGTAACCTAACCGAGTGGAAAAAATTTGCTTACACGCTGATGTTAAGAATGGCAATGCGCCTAAGTAAAGTTGACCCTGCTACAGCACAAAAATATGCTACTATGGCTATTGGTAATACCTTTACCAGCAATGCGGATGACGCCTTTTTCCTGGGACAAGCAGGCTCAAGTGCAGTAAATAACCGTAATAGTGGTGTTTTGACAGGCGAAGGCGGCCAGGAAAACTTTTATACCCGTTGGTCACAAACTTTTATTAATTATTTAAAGTCGAATAATGACCCCAGGTTATCTAAGATTGCTTGTACCAACCTGTATACAAATGACGCTACTACCACACAGAATCCGGCATATGTTACAGATCCGGCCGTTCAAAAGGGTATGCCTAACGGTAAAGATTTAACCACAATTCCTGGTCAGAGTATTACTTTAGACCCAAGTTTTACTGCATTTACCGACTACTCGTTCCCAACGCCTCAAATGATAAACCTTGCAGGCCCAACCTTTATTTTAACTTACGGCGAATCGGAATTATTACTGGCCGATGCCGCTCAGCGTTTTGGTATAGGCGGAAGCGCTGCCACCCATTATAACAATGGTGTAACGGCTGCCATGACTTATTTAGGTGAATATGATCCAAGTATAGCCGTTAACCCTGTTGATGCACAGGCTTATTTAACCGCGCACCCGTATAACGCAGGCAGTGGTTTAGAAATGATCAACGATCAGTATTGGGCGCTTACCAATACCATGCTTGATTTTTATGAATCATGGTCGAACTGGAGAAGGACAGGTTACCCTGTTTTAACGCCGGTAAATTATCCGGGTAACAATACTAACGGTACCATACCGCGTCGTTTCCCTTACCCGGTAACCGAGGCCGGTTCAAATACCGCGAATTATAATATTGCACACAATGCTGTACCCGGCGGTGATTTAATGACCTCAAGGGTTTGGTGGGATTCACAATAGTAGAATAAGAGTCAGGAATCAAGAACTCAAGAGTCAAGAATCAAATTCGAGGGTCAGGAAGTATTGATTCTCAATAATAAAATAAAGGGCCGGTTTGTAGCCAATTGCAAACCGGACCCTTTTATCTTCCAAAAAAATACTTTTTAAAGGCAGCCTAACCTTAATTAGTTGTTTATTTATAAATTAAATCACGCGAAGCGCGGGATAAGAGTCAAGAGCCAGGAATCAAGAGCCAGGACAGAATATGCTAATTAATAGGCATGCTTTTTTCTGAATTAAAATCTTGATACCTGATACTATATACTTGATACTTTTCCTCCCTTTGCATAACCAATTATCAAAATGAAATATTTTTGTCTTGTTGTCGCTGTTTTATTGTTGTCGAGCTTCTTTTTGGTTCGCGAACCGATGAAGATCACCTTCGAAGATTCGGCCATGTACCGCTGGCTCAATAAAAAGGTATACAATAAACGTACGCTGGATGACATGGAGAACCTGGATAACTGGCGCACTTTTACAACGTCGGGAGCGGCAATAGTTGATGCCCGTAAAATACAAAAGTCGAAAGACTCCAGCGCGTCGGTAGCAACCATTGGGTTATCCAAAGAATTTGTTCATGAGGGAAATACATCCCTGCTAATGACCACGCCCACCAGCCTGGCCGGACCCGGGCCCAAAAATGGGCGCGGGTGGGGGAAATCAGGTATCAGGAGGATATTTAACGGTGAGGACTGGACAGCTTACAACCGTGTATCTATCTGGATCTATCCTGATCTGCCGGGTTTTTATACCACAGCCCTCGATTGCCAGATAAGTAACGACGGAAAAGTTAAACTGCCCGCACTTTTCGGGCAGGAGGGCCAAACTTCGCTGGTGCTTAAAAATCACCAATGGAACCACGTGGTTTGGGAAATAGGTAATGTGGAACGGGATAAGATAACCAGCTTCGAAATCTCCTACGGCTTATCCGGCAGCTATCCCGGCGAGGCAAACCAGATAAAGTTTTACTTTGACCAGATGGAGCTTGAAAAGGTTGATCCCGATAAAGTTGAGGGTTGGGATGTATGGAAGGGCCGCATTTCGTTACCGCACACTGGCTATCAAACCGGTGCACAAAAAAGCGCCATCGCCAATGATATTGATGCCACCGAATTTAAACTGGTTAATACAGATAATGGCGATGTAGTATTAACCAAGCCAATTGAAAAAGTTACTTCGCACATAGGCAGTTTCCAGGTGATGGATTTTTCGGAGATCAGAACACCCGGAAACTATGTATTGGAAGCGGGCGATGTAACCACCAGGCCGTTCAGGATCAATGACGATGTTTATGAGCGAACCGTATGGAAGGCGCTGAATTTTTTCTATGCTGAACGCTGTGGGACAGAGATACCGGGTGTACATCCAAAAGAGCACATGGATTGGATTTGTACGCATGGCAATAAGCAAATGGCAGTTAACGGCGGCTGGCATGATGCCGGTGATTTTACGCTGAGTTTGGAGGGGAATGAAGAGATAACTTATTCTTTACTAAGCATGGCCGAAAAACTGCACAGCAGGGACGAAGATCCAAAATTGTATAAGCGGGTAATGGAAGAAGCCAAATGGGGGCTCGACTGGATCTTAAGAACCAGGTTTGGCGACGGCTATCGCTACGTAAGCTCAAACAGCAGCCGCCGTACCGATAACATTGTTGGTAATGATGATGACATCGGCTCGGTAGCACAAAATAACCCAATGACCAACTTTGAAGCCGCTACCGTTGAAGCGATAGGCTCGCGGGTGTTTAAAGATATTGACCCTGACTTTGCGAAGTTTGCGTTAGAAACAGCTGAATCTGACTGGAAATTTGCTGCCGAGGGTTTGTCGAACGTTAAGCCAACAAAAGATTTATTCAGAGGGAATTTTGACTCCAATAATGTAGAGGATGAGTTGCCGTCGCAGGTGATTCTTTCATCCATTGCTATGTGGAAGGCGACAGGCGAAAAGAAGTATGCCGATATGGCAACATCGCAGGCGCCCACAATCATCAATGCGCAGCAACGTAAGCGGCCCGATTGGGAAACACCGTTAACCGGTTTCTTTTACACATCTACTGAAAAAGACAGGATCCTTCATTATTGCCATCGCGGCAGGGAACAGGCCCCAACCATGGCGCTTACTGCACTTTGCGATGCGTTTCCTGACGATCATAACTGGATGAAATGGTATTCATCGGTAGCGCTTTATTCCGAATATTTGAAAACCATATCCAAATATTCAGCGCCTTATTATTTAAACGGATCGTCGGTGTATATCGACACCGAATACAAACATGTGCCCGAAAGCAGGAGCGAATCGTTCCGCAGGCAGGTGCTGAAAGGCATTCCATTAGGTAAAGGGCATTACCTGCGCACATTTGCCGTATGGATGGATTATCGCGGCGATTTCGGAACTATACTGCCGCAGGCACAGGCACTGGCAAGCGCAGGCTCCTTGAGGGGCGACCTGGCATCTACGCAGCTATCAGAACATCAGCTGGAGTGGATAATAGGCCGTAACCCATTTGCCGAAAGCACCATGTATGGCGAAGGGTATGATTTTACACCGCTTTATACCCCATCTTCGGGGGATATTGTTGGCGCGCTGCCGGTAGGTATTGAATCGAAAGGGGATGATGACGCGCCTTACTGGCCTATACAGGCCATGTGGACCTATAAAGAAATATGGGTTCACCCGGTAACCAATTGGGTGTGGCTATTGTCTGCCATTGAAGGTTCGGCCATGGTTGAAGGCCAGGCAACGGCCCCTGTTGTGTTTAAAGAAGTAAAAACGCAACAAACCATTACCGTATCGCCGGATGGTTCAACAGGTCATTTCAAAACCATGGTGCCCGAAGGGGAATACGTGGTGATCAGCAATGGCCGCGAGCAAAAACAAACTTTTTTGCCGGGCGCATCCTATCATTTAGAATGCCGCAGCAGCCAGTTGTTAAGCTACGAGCTTACAAAAGAGGTTTCGGCAAAAGGGGAGGTAACCATTAAGCTGACTGCTCAGGGCAGCGGGAACCATCATTTCAATATCCGTACAGACAACGTTACGTTTGCTTCAGCAGCAAAAGAGTTGAATTTAAAAGCCGGGAACGCTGTAAGTTTTGAATGGCACGGTCACGTTACTTCGGATGATACACCATGGGTAGCAGTTGTAGTACCGGATGACAACCTTTCGCAGCGTAAAGAAGTAAGAGGGGCTGTTTGGGAAAAATAAAGAACTTTCTTTTGTTTGTTAGTTGACAGGCCGTTCGGTAAGTAATTACCGGCGGCCTGTTTTTTTGGCCTCACCTAAATCCTCTCCAAAGGAGAGGACTTATTTAAGCCCTTCTCCTTTGGAGAAGGGTTGGGATGAGGCCCCAAAAGCAATACCTTTGGCCATGGATTATTTTAAAAAGTTGCAGGACCTGTTGAAAACCGAACGCGCAGAGGATCGTGAGGCATATTTAAAACAGGCAACCTCAACTACGGTAAGCGACCGCAGGGCAGCCGGCCTTTGCTGGTATCCTGTCGCTATAACAGGCACAGAGCCAAGCCGGGGCGATTATTTAAATGTAGAAATAGAGCGAAAATCGCACCTGGATATTGTTCATCAATTGCGTTTCGGTAGCCCGGCGGTGTTGTTTTCTAATCATGATGCGCAGAACAACAGGGTAGAAGGCGTAATTTCATACCTGGGCGGCGACAGGTTAAAGATCAATCTTTTTACAGAAGAACTACCCGACTGGACCCGTGATGGTAAGCTGGGCGTTGAATTGCTGTTTGATGATAACAGCTATGACGAAATGCAAAACGCATTGAAGCAAGCAGCTGCATTGCAGGATGATCGCAGGATACAAATACTAACAGGGGAAGCACAACCCGCTTTTGATGCTGAAAGAGATATAACGTTAGCCAGTTTAAACGCAAGTCAGCAATCGGCAGTAAAAAAGATACTGGCAGCACAGGATCTGGCTATTGTGCACGGCCCGCCCGGTACCGGTAAAACAACCACACTGGTGCAGGCCATTAAACTGATGGCGGCTAAAGAACAAGTGCTTGTTGTGGCGCCAAGTAACACCGCTGTCGATTTGTTGAGCGAGAAGCTGGCTTTGGAAGGTTTAAACGTATTGAGGATAGGGAACCCGGTAAGGGTATCCGAACGACTGATGTCGTTAACCCTGGATAGTCAGATGGCCAATCACAGCTACATGAAAGAAAGCAAGAAGCTGAAAAAGCAAGCAGCCGAGTATAAAAACATGGCCCATAAGTATAAACGCAGCTTTGGGAAAGCCGAACGCGACCAGCGCAAGGCCCTGTTTGATGAGGCGCACAAAATAATGAAAGAAGTTGCCAAAACTGAGCAGTTTATTATTGACGACCTGGTAAGCAAGGCGCAGGTGATAACCGCTACCCTCGCCGGCGCAAATAACTGGACCATAAAACAGCTGAAGTTCGGAACCGTAGTTATTGACGAAGCAGGGCAGGCGCTTGAACCCGCCTGCTGGATCCCCATATTAAAGGCACAGAAGGTGATTTTTGCCGGCGATCATTGTCAGCTTTCGCCCACCATTAAGTCGGCTACAGCGGCCCGTAACGGGTTAAGCACAACACTCATGGAAAAATGCATTACGCTGCACCCTGAAGCTGTGGTACTGCTCAATGAGCAATACCGGATGAACGAGGCCATTATGGGCTATTCGTCTCGTGTGTTTTATGGAAATGCCCTTAAGGCACATGCAACGGTTGCACATCGCCTGTTATTTGAGTGCGATGCTCCTTTTACTTTTATCGATACGGCAGGCTGCGGTTTTGACGAGAAACCCATGGGCACCAGCGTAGCCAACCCCGAAGAAGCCTCATTTTTGTTCAGGTACCTTGAAAAATTTGTTTCCGAGCTTAATCCCGCTATTGATTTTCCGACCATAGCCATCGTATCCCCGTACCGCGAACAGATCCGACTGTTAAAGGAACAGCTAATAAATACACCGGCGCTGCAACCCTATGCGGCCAATATTTCGGTAAACACGATAGACAGTTTCCAGGGTCAGGAACGCGATATGGTGCTCATCAGCATGACCAGGAGCAACGGCGAGGGCGAAATCGGTTTCCTTGCCGATATCCGCCGTATGAATGTGGCAATGACCAGGGCAAAGAAAAAGCTGGTAATAATGGGCGACAGCTCCACACTGGCCCGCCTGCCATTTTATACAGATTTAATTAGCTATGCCGAAGAAGTTAAAGGCTACCAGAGCGCATGGGAGTATAGTCTGTAGGGTTGATTATTAATATCGAATAAAAAATGTTGAATATTGACGTCGAAGTTTAGTTCGACTTAACAAAATATCTGCTCCCCGGGGGCTACACTTGGCAAATTGGGTAGCCCTCATGGGAAATGTAATTAAGAGAATTTTTTTTAGCCCTCTTTATCGCTTGCGAAAGAGAGGGTTGGGCAGCGTAGCGTACCCGGGGTGAGTCCACGCCGCCAATGCATTAACGTTAATGCCGATCGTATATTGACTCACCCGATCGTTGCTTCGCTTGATCACCCTCTCTTTTGCAAGCAAAAAAGGGTTAAAAAAAATGTGCTATTCCTAACTTAATGGTATTTCGCGATGCGGCATATTGCAGTCTGGTTAATTTTTTATGCCGAACTCACGTTAATATAACAATACGGTTATGTGCAGCGCATTGAAACCGCTGTAAATCAGCCCATAAATACTATTTTCATTTTTATTTTGAAGAATAGGCCATAGCAGCTATATTTGCAATCCCAAAACGAAGGGAGTTTAGCTCAGCTGGTTCAGAGCATCTGCCTTACAAGCAGAGGGTCACTGGTTCGAACCCAGTAACTCCCACAAAGAAAGGTCTTGCAATTGCAAGGCCTTTTTTACTTAAAAAAGGCCTCTACGATAGCAAAAACGCGGTTTTTGCATCTAAGAATTCTCATCAGAGGCAAGACATCCATAACTCAGTTTAGCAACAATTTTTGTCGAACTTCACGGTTTTGTGTTACAAATGTGTTACAACGATTCCGTGGCCAATGAAAACGTTATGGCTACTTTTAGCATTAAAGTATTTAAACACCACAAAAAGAAAGATGGAACTTACAATGTAAAGATCTCTATTACCCAGGAAAGAAAGAGAGCATACATTGATACCACCCATTATGTAACAGAGAGAAAGCTCTCTAAAGATTACGAGGTAAAGGACACAATCATCCTAAAAGACCTCTACAATACACTTGACGATTACCGTGAAGCAATCTCACGACTCGGCGGCAAGGTCGATTATATGACCGCCGAAGACATTAGAGTGTTTCTGGAAAAACGCTCTCAACGCGTTGATTTTTTAGAATTTTGTTTACTGCATATCGACAATTTAGTAGCAGACGGTCGCGGGAAAACAGCAACCGGTTTCCGGACAGTTTATTACGCGCTAGTTGATTTCCTGGGTGGGATTCGTCTCTTAGCCGAAGAAATTACGCCGCATTTCCTTTTGTCATTTGAGCGCTTTCTACGGTCGCCACGTAAGATCACCCGTTTAAACCAATTAAAAAAAGAAGTCACCATTATGTCCAAGGGCTCAAGTGATGCGGGCGTGCACAATTATATGCATGATCTACGCACGTTGTTTAACGCTGCCCGTAAATACTATAATCGGCCATCGCTCGGTATTGTGCCAATTCAATTTAGCCCATTCAGTGAATATCAACTGCCGGAACTAACCGAAACACGCAAACGTAATCTAACTGCGGAACAGCTCCGTGCGTTTATTAAATTCGAAGCGCCGGAATCTGGTCGCATTCGCGTAGCTTATGACCTTTTCATGCTATCTTTCTATATGTGTGGTATGAATGCCGTTGATCTTTACAATTGCAATTTCAAAATTAACAAAGGCCGTTTGGAATATGAGCGTTCAAAGACCAAAGAAAAACGCAAAGACCGCGCGTTTATCAGCTTAAAAGTTCCTGAGCCGGCTATACCATTAATTGAAAAATATAAGAATCGGTTGCGTTTAGAATATTGCGAGATAGGAAATTTAAACAAGGCTCTGAATAAAGGTCTGAAAACCATAGGTGAATTTATTGGTGTTCCTGATCTTTCCTTTTACTGGGGACGACATACTTTCGGCAATCTCGCGCGCAATAAATGTAGGAAATCTAAGGATGATGTGGCACTGGCGTTAAATCACGTCGATCATGGCCGACGTACCACAGATATTTACCTGGAGAAAGATTGGACTATAGTAGATGAAGTCCAGGAGGCAGTAATTGCATTTGTAATGAATGATGAACCACCGGAATCAAATAACCCTAATAAGCTACCGGCTGGGCTTACAAGGGGAACATCTAAAAAGTCGACTATTGTCAACCCCGAACAGCAGAGAAAGACTATGCGACTTATAGGGCCTTAATGTTCAGAAACGCCTATAAAATGTTTGTGATGAAGAAAGTATTAAATTATATATTACAGCTTCTATGTCTCTCTAATAGAGTATAGTATTTTGCTTTGAGTGTCCCAGTATCAGCATTTTATTATCTGTGATTCGGGTACTGCCAGTAACTTCTTTAATTTTGCCTTTTCCGTAGAACCTGAGAATTTCTTTTTTCTCATCATCATTCCCACGTTCAAATACTCGTTGAATAATTGCTTTGTACTGATTTTTCCAATCGATCTTATTGAAATCAGTATCCCAAAATAACGTCTTTCTAATAATAGAAAGATCAGGCGACTCGCCTGAATTACCTTTTTGTTGTTCTCTCTTAATTTCATAATAAGCCTGAAGCAACAGCATGGTTCCTTCTTCTAGTCCTAAAGCTTTATCAATCTTTAGAGAGAGCGCCGCAGTTAATCCGCGTTGGCCTTTTGTTATGCCATTTAAAGTCTGAGGATACTCATGTAAAGAAAGTGCGAAAGGGCCTTTTTTTAGATTTCTCTTCTTAAGCTCCCGTTCAAGAATAAGCCCGGGATGAATTCCTTTGTATTTCTCAAGTGCGGTTTCCATATTAAAAATATAAACAAAATTGTTTATACAAATATGCTAAATAAAATCATGTGTAGGCATCCAATATATAACTGCATTAGAAAAAAAGCCAAAGCTTTTTTAATATACTTGATACAGCTAGATAGGTGTTTTTTGCAAATACTGTTGGCTTTTAATATTGGGATTTTAACATCATTCAGGCAGGCCAATAATGCAGGAGGCGACACGGCTCCACATGTTAACGATGAGTGGCGCGTCGTTGAGTATTTTTTGCAGGAGTTCGTTCGTCAGGTCAACCGATTTGTCTTTGCGCAGGTCCAATAGCGATAGGACTTTTTTATACTTTTTCTTTTGTGCACGTTTTTTCTCGGCCAATATTGGCGTGAAAATATCCAGCCATTGCTGGGAGAAATGGTAATAGTCGATATTATATTCTTCGTTAACGATCCGCGGTTCGAACATTTGCAGTACCTGCCGGATGAGTTTCCTCCGAGGCAGATCTTTTTCGGCAAGTTTGAACTGTTTTTCCAGGATAAACTTGGCAACCTCTATGGCTCTTTTACGCTTGCTGGGTAATATATTAATCTCGTTATCCAGCAACAATTTGATATATTGGTCGAGCTCCTGCTGCACAGCCTCAGACCACTTCATTTCCCAATGCTCAGTAGCGTTGATGTGATGGCGTAATTGCTGACAAACCTCACCAAGCTCAATGGATATTTTCTTATCGGCGTCGACAAAATACCAGCGGGGCGATATCGCTTTGGTACCTTTGACCGCCAAGAATATCCACGGGCGATCGGAACGGCCGATACTGAGTTTTACCTTCACACTGGCATCAACATCCTTCCAGGCCTCATAAGTTTTCAGATCGATCAGCGGATCTTCACCCTCGTACAGGTCATGAACACTTGTAAAAGCATCCTTCACGCCCGCCCATAAATATTCCTGGTCTTTATTTTCTTTGATGGCTTGAATCATTTCTTCAGGGCGGATCACGTCCTCTAAATGCTGGTCCATGATCTCATCCGGAATGGTGAAATTAGAACCGATGAGACTTTCGGTATCAAAAGAAGTTTTGATCAGTTGCTTGTCCGAGCGTAATGCGAATTCTTCGCTGTCTAATGGCCAGTAAACTTTGACTTTTGTATGCGGACTATCGAGCCGGTCGATCCTGCCGATGCGCTGCTCAGCGATCCGCAGGACGCTGGGCATGTCTAGGAACATCAAAGCCGATGCCTGCTGCAAATTCACACCTTCGGACATCGAATCTGAACAAAGCGCCAGAACGTTCTGACTGGTCGAACCCAAGTCGAACTTTTTAAGAATACTAGCGACGGTCGTTTTGGTGGATGCACCGGTAACCACGTGATGTTCAATGGCGCTATCCGGGTGATGGATACGCATTAATTTACCCAGGAAGTCAAGCGTTAAGACTGTGCTGTCAAAAGCCAGCACCAAAGCATGCTCCTTAAATAATTTGAGCAGCTCACTGATCTTTTTGAGTTCACGCGACAGGCTCAAATCAATAGATAGCTTGGCAATCTGCTCATAGATATTAATCTCTTCCCGGCAAACTTGTTGGTAGGCGGGCAGGTCGGTCAGCCATTCCGGACAAACCGTTTTCAATTGATTTTTTGGCAGAACTGGGCTGAGTTTATTAATTGTCCCGATCACGTTACCTGACTTATCTTTGCCGGACTTAAAGTTATATTCTTCCAAAGCGGCATCAGTGCCTTTTAAATGTTCCAGCAAAGCGGCTTTGGAGGAACGCATTTTCGCCTGGATATTATATTTGGATAAAGCCTTGGCTGCACGCAAACGCAAGTCAATATGATACTGCTCGTCTTTGGCTTCCAGGTCATCCGGCCTCATGATGCTCTGCAAATAGATCAACCCTTTTAATTCTCCGGCAAGCCGGTTGATCTCTCTGGCAATGCGCTGATCTTCTTTGGTCTCTCCAGTCTTATAGATCTGAGGTAAGTTTTCCGGATAACGGCATTGTTTACCTTGCCGGTTAATATACAGTTCGGGTTCGCGGTCGATCAGCTTATTCAACTGCGTTTTCGTCCGTCGGACGATAAATTTCTCGATATAGGTTTTAAGCGCGGCAAATTCCGTTGAATTGCTTTTAATGTGGCGCTGTTTTTTTAACGCTTTAAAATCTTCTAATTCCTGGTCACCCAAATTGTCTACGCCCAGCAGTTCGATCAGCCGCATTAAGTCTTTTGGTCTTTTATTGATCGGGGTAGCAGTGGCCAGAATAATATTATCTGAAGTATGCTCCGCCACGCTCATGCTCCTGAAAGAATGCAGGTTCAAAAAATTATGGGCCTCATCTACCACCAGGATATTGGCATTGCGTATTTCTTTCACATGGGTACCATGGCTGTGCCCTTTGGTATAACTCAAAGCCCCCATAGAAATCTGGCCGCTTTGCGAAAATTCAATATCTACGAATTCCTTATGCCAGCTATCTTTGACCAAAGGCGGGCAGATCGTCACTGCGTAAGATCGGTTACGCCGCCCCGTCTCCCATAACCAATGATACAGCACCAATTGCAGAGTACTGATCATTTTTGTCTTACCCGAACCGGTCGGATCAGCGATCAAAACACAACCTTGGGTTTGCAGAATATACATGGCTTGCCCTAAGCCCAAGCGCTGGGACGGCCACAACTTCAGACTGTTCAGCTTATTGTAAAGTTCCGGAATATCATTAAGCCAGGGCTTGTCCACCAATTCGGCGATCGCGCGTGCCAGTGCCTCCTGCCAGGTCACCAGCTTGAGCAGGTTTTTTAGCAATTCTATAATCGTATCATTATAGGGCTTGCCTAACTGGTAATAATTTTCAGCGATCTGTTTAATCGCCCGGTACTGTTCCTGTTCCACGGGTTTTAACACATTATTCTCGATCCGGATATTGGCCTCATGCTGCAAAGTCAACCCATTCTTGCTAAAATTTGCGGAACCTAGGATCGTATTCTGGTCACCCACATAAATTTTGGCATGGAGACCATCCGATAAACGAAAACAAACCCGCTCTTCTTTGATCAGTTCGATCACCTTGATCACGACTCCGCCATTCAACAAAGAATAATGCTGACCCGCCCAATACTCTTTGACATCCTTATCCAGTTCAGCGCTCTGCCACAACTTACGCTCCCGCAGCTCCGGCTCAAAGCCCAGCACGATCCGCACATCCCTCAAGCCTCCGAACACCACCTTACCCCCAAACAATTCAATAATATGCGCCAGCGAAGTAAAGCCCGTCACCACCAAATAATGCTCGCTACCGGCAATATCTTCCAGCACCACTTCCAGCACCGTACGCTTATCCACAAAACCCCTTAAATTCAAAGGAAAAGCACGATTATCCGGCCACACCACCAACGGCAGCGGCGGATTATCAAAGTCCATGACTTGCTGGATTACCGGAATTATATTCTTAGGTCGTAACACATTATCGGATTAGGATAATTGAAGATAGTGATTTATAATATTATATAATATGTATAGAAAAATACTGATAAATTCGTAAACCAAAACTTTCGTCTAATCACATGTATATTTCCAAATTATCTATCCGAAATTTCCGAAACTTCCGTAATATCTGCGTCAATTTCACCAAGGGTGTGAACACGATTATTGGAGAGAATGGCTCCGGTAAAACCAACATCCTGCAAGCACTCCGGTACCTGATTGATGAAACCTTACCCAGGCATATCAGATTTTATGAGTCCGACTTTAACCGTTCTATAGGTGACTGGCGCGGGCATTGGATCATTATTCAAATTGAGTTTGGAGATCTGGATGTGAGCGAAGAGGCGCAGGTTTTGGCCATGCACAAAGCAGGGACAATGGACGAGTTAGACTCTTCGAAAGGCAGTTACTCTCTTATTCTGAGACCTAAGGACGCTAAGCGAAGGGAATTGCATGACTACAGCAAAGATGCCTACAAGACACAAGAAGGCTTGAAGGAGATTCTGGATTATTTAACTATCAATGACTATGAGTTAAGTTTCCGGGGCCGTGGAAATGGAGACTTTGCCGATGATGACATTTACAAGAAATATGCCGGAGACTTTGAAAAAATAGAATTCCCTAATCCGGACGAACAGGAAAATGATGTTTATGGTATCCGTTTATATGGTGTTTCCCTGCCAAATGAAATTTCCTGCACTTTCATCAAAGCCTTAAGAGATGTTGAAGCTGATCTAAGGTCCTATAAAGATAACCCTTTGCTAAATCTTCTTAGAGGAAAGGAGAAGTCCATCGATGTAGCCAAAAAGGTCGATATTATTAAAAAGGTGGATGAGCTCAACTCTGAGATTACCGCTTTAGATGAAGTAAAAAGCGTTTCTCATGGCATTTCAGATAGCATCCGGCAAGCGGTGGGTGAAACTTACGCGCCGACAATCGATATCAAATCGGAACTGCCTGCCGATATGGAAAAGCTGATGCAGTCCTTAAAGCTGTGGGTTGGCGATCCTGATGAGGACGGATATCAAGGGAAGATCTGGGAATTAAGTCTTGGCGGTGCTAATCTCATTTATCTTTCTTTGAAATTACTGGAGTATGAAAAGGTAAAGTCCGACAATAAAATCGCCAACTTTTTACTAATCGAAGAACCCGAAGCGCATATTCATACGCACATTCAAAAAACCTTATTTCAGAAACTCCACAGTCATAATACCCAGATTATTATTACGACGCACTCCACACAAATTTCTTCGGTAAGCAAGATCAGTACATTGAACGTCCTGAGCCGGAGTAAGCAGCAAGCCATTGTATTTAACCCCTCCAACGGTTTGGAACCGTCACAAATCATCGGAATCGAACGATACTTAGATGCCGTAAGAACCAACTTATTATTCGCAAAAGGCGTCTTGTTGGTTGAAGGCGATGCGGAGCAAATCCTCATACCGGCGCTTATCAAAGCGGTATTTGGGGTAACACTTGATGAGATAGGACTGACCTTGGTTAATATTGGCAGCACAGGCTTCGAAAATATCGCTATTTTGTTTCATGATGACCGTGTAAGGAAAAAATGTGCGATCTTAACAGATCTTGATACATCCATATTAACGCTGCCACCACAAGATGATGATGAAAGCGTGGAAATAAAAGGTTGCCGCAATTCAGAAATATCCGGGCTGAACCGCCAGAAAAAGCTTGATGCTTTTATCAAGGGCAATGCTTGGATCGATGTTTTTTACGCGACCTATACTTTCGAGGTCGATTTTGTAATGGAAAACAATAGCTATGAAATTGCATTAGCAATTGCAGACGAATATAAAACCGAAAAAGCACTGGCTGATATTGATGAAAAACTTAAAAGTAAAAAGGTCGCGACCGCCGGAAAAGAAATTCTGCGGTTAGCCGAAAAATTTGGAAAAGGTTGGTTCGCTATCATGGTTTCCGAGAAGGTCACACATTTGACTGGCGTGCCTGACTACATTATCGAAGCGTTGGCATTTGCTTTGAAACAATCTACCTGGCATTTTTTAACACCAATGATCAGATACCGACTAAAAGAACTCACAAAATCGACATTATTAGACGATAAGACAGATTACGCAAAAATATCAACGGAGTTTAATGCGATTCCGGATCAAGCTAAAGCCCTAACGTTTTTTATGGCGCAATTGCCCAACGATCCAATAACTTCCCTAATAAAACAGTTGACCGATGCTTGATGATCTGACTCAACAGCAAAGGGATGCTGTAATTGCCGATGGTCATGTGCTGCTGACAGCTTGCCCTGGTAGTGGTAAAACGCGCGTACTTACACACAAAGTGGCTTATGAATTG
>Ga0206874_1101_pt1 | contig 22918 bp, 27 predicted proteins | sample Alteio_BWOrgCont_12_FD_152629 | JGI IMG/M metagenome (GOLD analysis project Ga0206874, IMG submission 152629) | Enriched cells from forest soil in Barre Woods Harvard Forest LTER site, Petersham, Massachusetts, United States -... | ecosystem: Environmental > Terrestrial > Soil > Temperate forest >...
TTCGAGCGTGATTTTGAAAAGGCGAGGATCCGGTTTCTCGACACCCTCCTCGAGTGACGCTTTGACCGTCACGAACCGGTCGTATATGCCGAACATTTTGAGGACTCGATGCAGCGAGTGATCCCAGTTCGAGACGACGGCGGCTCGGATCCCCATCGCATCCAAAGCATCCAAACACGGCGCCACGTCCTCGTAAAGCGTAAAAAGGATCGAGTTAGGCCCAAATCCAAGCTCTTCCGCAGCGACAAGCACCTCATCGAGACTGTCGGTTGGGAGGCCGGTAGCATCGATCCAATCGACTGCCAACTGGCGCCAATATGCTATGGCTTGATCTGGATCGCGGGATTGATTGACCCGGCAGAACTCCGGCAGACGCTGCATGTACAGCCTGTTGTAGACGGCGGCGTCCTGATCGGTGACATTCAGACCGACCTGTCGTGCGCAATCGACGGCGAAGCCTCCGACCGTCCAGCCCTCCGGTACCGCAACCAGGGTTTGCGCGCAGTCGAATGTCACCAGCTTGGGGATCACCGGCGGAATCTCCCGATAAGGAACATGACTGCGCTGAGGACCGCACTCAAGAGGATCATCGTGGTGATCGGAATGAATAGCGAAAAACCGTCTCGATGGACGTTGATGTCGCCTGGAAGCCGGCCGAGCCTTAGCCACGGCAGTTTGGAGGACATAATCACAAGCAGCCCGATAAAGGCGAGTGTCAACCCGGCCCCGATAAGCAATTTTCCAAACTGTTCGCCCAAACGACCGTCCGCAATCCGTCTGAGTTGTAACAGACGGTAGATACGATCAGTATGAAAGGTATCGACGCCGAGCCTGTTGTCCGGCTCAACCGACTCTCGAGAGCAAACCAACCAAGATGAGACTTCGATCGCTCCATTTGATTCTGTTTCTGGCCCTTTCGGCCCTCGTGATCGCGGAAATGCCGGCGAGAGCGCCTCAGGACGCCGGTTTCTCGGTCAAGCGCACTCCCAAGGTTGGAGCGCTTACGAAATACTCGCTCGTCATCGAGTACGAAGTTCAAGGCAAGAAGGGGTCGATCTCCGGTTCAGTCTCCGAGAAGGTCACGAATATCGACAAAGACGGCAACTTCTCCGTAGAGCAGGCCCAGCTCGATGCCTCGGCAACCTACGGCGACGAAAAGGTCGACACGCCCACTCGCTCCGCCGTGGACCTGACCTATAAGCCAAACGGTCTGGTCACGACGATCAAAGGGGACGCGGTCGATGGCGACGCCTACCGAATGGAGAATCTCGGTGTGATTCTCGATCCCGGCAAAAAGCTCAATCCAGGTGACGAGTGGACCTTCGATATCAAAGGCGACAAGACCTTGGGGACGGTCGACGCCCACGCCGATTACACCCTCGTGGGTCCGGAGAAGGTTGGTCAGCTCGATACGATCAAGATTAAGGGCACTGTCAAAGAGACGTCGGGAGACCTCCCTGCGATGAACGAATTCACGGAGTGGCTCAGCAAAGACGACGGCTCGCTCGTCCAGATGGACGCCAAGTGGACCAATGCGCCGTTCGCCGGATTATCCTATCCGGTGACCGCCACCATCAAGATGTTGCGAGCAGGCTCATAGTGCCAACGATGAAAGCACTGCTTCTCTGCTCGGTTCTGGCCGCGTCGGCGATGGGGGCCCGTCAAGACGCGACTTATGACTTGGTTTGGCACCCACGCTCCGGGGATGTGATGACCTTCAAGATACAACTGGCCATCGATAGCACCCCTGAGAAATACATCTTCACCGCTACGACGAAGAACAAGGTGGTCAAAGTCAAGCCAAACGGCGACTACGACATCGAGACCACAACCACAGACCAAAAAGTAAAGCACGGGACCCACGAGGACCCAGGCGATGACGACACCAAGCCGACAACCGATACGTACAACTCCAAGGGCGAAAAGATCGCCTCTAGTGAGGACAACGATCCAGCTGAGGAAGGAAACCCGGCTACCGATGCGCTCGATTCCGTAACTGACGGGCTCAAGCCGCAGGCGCCCGTTAAAATCGGCGAAAAGTGGACCGCTCTAATCGAGCCGAGCGCAAAGCTAAAGCGCGAGGCGGGAAAGGTCGAATACACGTTGGTGGGAATCGACAAGCAGGGCGCCTATCAGGTTCTCAAGATCGCCTATAACTACCATCAGACCGAGAAGGACACGCCGGTTACCGTCGACGGATTCATCATGCTGAGTCAACAGGACTTCTCTATCGTCCGGGTCGAGGCGAATATCAAGGGCGGAAAGTTCAGCCCCGATCCCGACTTCCCCGCCGGCGACGCCACCTTCAGCTTGATTCGCGACTAGAAGCTCTGCAAGCGGTTGATTTCGAAGTCGATGGTACGGCACTGCGCTCGGGCCTGGAGTAAAGGGCACGGCCAGTTAGAATGACCGAAACTCAGTACGTTCACCTTGTGCAACCGGAGCCGGATGGTACGTGACACCGAATCCAGGAGCTTCACCGCTTGCAAGGCTGTTCACGGGATACGGCTTTGACCTCCAGGTTTAGGGCCCTCTCCAGAGCCGTTATCGATGGTTCTTCTTCGGCGTACCGAGCAGCCGAAAGCAGTTCCGGCAGCGCGCTTCATAGCTCTCGGTGGCGCCGATCAGGATGATCGGATCGTTCCACTTGGCGGGATGCCCATCGATCATCCGATAGGTGTGGCTCGCCGGGGCGCCGCACTTCATGCAGATTGCGCGGAGCTTGACGACCTCGTCGGCGGCTGCCAACAGCTTCGGCATCGGACCGAACGGCTGCCGCCGGAAATCTTGATCGAGGCCGGCGCAGATCACGTCCTTGCCGGCATCGGCAAGCTCTACCGCCAGTTCGACGATCGAGTCGTCGAAGAACTGGGCTTCCTCGATCAGGACCGTTTGAACGTCCGGCTCAATCTTGGACCGAAGCTGCTGAACCGACGACACCGGCACTGCCGCATGCTTGATCCCCATGTGGCTCACCACCATCGACTCGTCGTACCTCTTATCGATCGAGGGCTTGAACACCTGAACCTTTTTGCGGGCGTACAAGGCCCGGCGGGCAAGCCGGATCAATTCCTCGCTCTTCCCGGCGAACATGCTTCCGCACACGACGGTGAGCTTCCCAAGGGTTTTCACTCGTCCGATTCCCCATCGCCGCCACCGGTCATTTCCGATTCGTAAAGCTCCTCCATTTCGTCGGACACGTCCTCGTCCATCGCCTTGCCCATCTCGCGCATGACCTGACGCATTTCGGAGCCGCTTTCCGGCTCGCTCATCCCCTCCAACCGATCGGCCAAGTCGTCGATGCGGTCATCTTCGGTTCGAACCCGAGCGAACCGGCTCACCAGCTTTGCCGTGTTCGAGCTGCCGCAATGGGGGCACTTCTCGTCGTCCGGCTCGGCGACCATGCCGATCAGCGCGGAGAACTTCTTCTTGCATTCGCCGCAGCGGTATTCGAAGACTGGCACAGAGAAAGGATACCGGCCCGCTTTGCGGGTCGGTTACCTGGAGCCATTACGGGCGCGTCGATGCCGCTGCGCGGCGCCGACGCACCAAGGATTTTCTTTTCAGCACCCCTTTGAACCCGCACGACGAACGGCGCCCCGGAGCGGGGCACTGCGATCGCGGGCGACGATCTTCAATGCTTGCCACGAAGCGAGTGAGCGCGGCGAACTACAAAAGCGCGCGGATGGCGTCCCAGAGCCCGGGATTGCGCTCGCGAGGGACGATCTTCAGGATTCTCGACGACTGCTTGCCGTAGCGAACGAGTTTCTCGCCCTGCTTGGTGCGATAGGCGTCCCGAAGGTTGGAAAGCCGGTCCGCGAGCTTGATCTGTTGCGCATCGGGAGACATCTTCGAAATCTCCTTCAGCAGCATGTCCGAGCGCAGGCTCCAGATTTCCCCTTTGGTCATTCCCTCGATCTGCGCGGGCGACGGTTCTCGCCGCGTCAGTTCCTTGACAAGGGCGCCGACTCTCGGACCAAACGTCTTCGCAATATCTGGCAAGGTCACCGAAGTCTCCTCCACGGTGTCATGCAGCAAGGCCGCGCACAGCATCTCCTCGTCTGTAACCAGGCCGACATACCGAAGGTTCGTCATCACTTCGATCGGGTGGGTGACATACGGCAACGGCGAGTCGCCCTCGCGCCACTGATCCGCGTGAGCACGAACCGCAAGGTCCAACGCAGCCTGAATTCCCATCGCCATCAGATCGGCTCCCGCCTCCAAACCAGCGGCTTCTTATCCGATCCGACTTCACCGAGGTTCAATTGGTTGCCCTTACCTTCAAAATCCAACGCAATCGTAGGCAGCGCTCGCACGGGCTGACCATGCCGCACGAACGCAGCGAAGTGCAACGTAAGCCTTTGACCCACGCGTTCGTAGGTACCTGCACCCACCGAATCCAGCTTTCCGCACGAAACATCGAATCGATGGTCTGAGTAGATTCTTATGCGGCAAGCGGATGCGTCTTGGATCGGGAGAGGGCCTAACCAGGCTCCTTCGATGTTCTGGCCGGTGCAGCCCAGACAAACCCAGGCAGCCCCCAATCCCGCAATCGCGCGGAGGCACAATCGAACCATGAGTCTGACGATACCAGTAGCACACGATTTCATCTGCCCTTGGTGCTGGGTGGGCCTGCTTCAGGCCATGAAGCTAGAGAAGGAGTTCGACGCCAAGATCGACTGGCTAGGCTATGAGCTCTTTCCAATCGAATTGGAGTGGCCGGACTACGCTCCCGGAACGCCGCCCCCCGCTAATAAGCCGCCCACACTGTCGCGTTTCGAATTCCTGACGATCGCCGACGGCATCGAGATGCCGACTACCGAGCGTCCGCGCAAGATGCGCACATTCAACGCCCACGAGGCGGTCGAATACGCCAAGACCGAAGGCGTTGCCAACGAGGTCGTAGAAGCGCTGTATCGAGCCTATTGGGAGCAAGGCAAGGAGATTAACGATATCGGCGTGATCGGCCAACTGACTCGCGGATTAATCAAGGATCAGGCCGCTCTCGTAAAGGCGATCGAGACGCAGCAGTTCAAGGACCAAATCGTCGGGTTCGACGACGACGCGTATGCGAGCGGCGTTTACAACGTGCCTACCTTCTATATCTTGGGAGAGAGGTACGCCGAGCAGCCGTACGCGGTGCTTCGCAAGGCGGTTGCCGCCGCACAAGAGGAGACCGCCCTCGCCGCCAACTGACATTTATGCCGATCTGAGCTTTCCGGACCCGCCCGCCGACCGCCCGTACGCGCTCATCAACATGGTGACGACGGTCGACGGCAAGATTCTGAGCGGCGAGCGGGACGAGAGCGTCATTGACTTGGGCTCGAGAAACGACCATCTCTTGATGCAGCGGATCCTTGCGGCATCCGATGCGGTGATGGTCGGCGCTCAAACCCTTCGCGCGTCCCCGACCACTTGGATTCCCAAGTGCGGCGCCACGATCGTGGTCACCCGGTCGGGACATATTCCGTACGACTCTGGGTTCTTTCAGGGCGGATCTTCCTTCGTGGCCGCCCCTTCCGATTCGGACATTCAAGCGCCAGACGGGGTCGAAGTGCTCAAAACCGGAGACAAGAGTGTCGATTTCCAAGCACTATTCGAGATCCTCAGGAACAGATTGGAGATAGAAAGGCTTTCTGTATTAGGAGGAAGCGAATTGAACGCTCAACTCATCAGGGCCAACCTAATCGATGAGTTGTTTGTCACAATCGCACCCAAAGTCAAGCTGGGGCGTGACGTTCCGACGTATGCAGACGGAGACGCCCTTGCTCGATGTGAGATTCAGAATTACCGCCTCGTCGAACATCACGCGATAGCCAATGAAATCTTTATCCGATACCGACGAGAGGCTGTCGCCGGACGGTGACCGAACTCCGCAAGGCTCTCGCCCTCCCACGGATGCTCGGCGTCCGCGCCGGATTCTGAAGCCTCTGGCTCCGTCCACCTACCTGATCCGCAACACGGGAAAGACGATTCCCCTCGTCGGCGTCATCGTTCTTGCCGTGACCCTCGTGTCCGGGATCATCGCGATGATCGACTCAATCCCGTACTCGATCCGGACGGTGTATCGATACGCCAAGGAAGAGACGGGAATCACTCCGCGCGGCGATCCCACATTGCTGCCCCAGATCCTCGCCGACATCAGGAAGCACGCGCCGGTACCCCTGGAACGTATCGTCGTGTGCCGCGCGACCGGATCGATCGTGAAGAGCATCGTCGGAAAGTGGCCGTTTCTCGTGTTGGGACTGAAGCAGGACGACATGCGGTACTACGCCGAACGCGAGGGAGCGACTTCCGTTCTCGGCCGGTACCCGGCGGTCGGCAAGCCGGAGGCGCTCATCAGCGCGCCGGTGGCAAAGAACCTGGATCTGAAGCTCGGATCGGTGGTCTTGAAGCCAGACGATATCGACAACTACGCACCCGTCCCCGTCAAGGTAGTCGGCATCGCTCAAACCGACCGGTGGTTCATGGTGGACTCGGTGGAGTTCCAGCGGGACAACTACTTTCCGCCGATCAACGACGCGATGATCTTTGCCCGCACGTCGGCCGACCAGGAGAAGCTGGATCACTGGACCGTTAACCGTTTCAAGGGCAAGCGGCCCGTTGTGTTTGCCTATTATCAGATCGAAAAGAACACCAAGGAGATGTTCGCGACGCTCTACGCGATCCTCAATGTGGTGATCTCGGCGCTCGCGCTCGTGATCACCTTCATGATGGGCATGCTGATGAACATCTATCAGTCGCAACGGCTGGTCGAGTTCGGCTTGCTGCAGGCGATCGGATACACCAAGAAGCAAATATTGAGACGAGTCCTGTCCGAGTCGGTCGCAGTGATCGCGCTGGGCTGGATATTGGGGCTCGGTCTGACCTACGCGCTGCTCCATCTGGCTAAATCGGTCTTGATGGAGCCCCGCGCCTACTCGCTCGACGTGCTCGACCGGCAGGCGTACCTCTACACGGTTCCTATACCGCTCTGCATCTTGGTGGTGGCGACCTTGACGGTCGTGCTCCGATTCCGGCGGTTCGATCCGGTAAGTGTGGTCGAACGGAGGCTCGTATGATCGGCGCGCGCGGGGCATCGCTCGCTTACAACGACCACGGACGTACGGTCTATGCCTGCCGAGAAGTGGATCTCGACGTAAGGCCGAACGAGTTTCTCGGCATCCTCGGACCATCGGGGTCGGGTAAATCTTCTCTCCTCTATCTGCTCAGCGGGCTCAAGATCCCGACGAGCGGCGACGTGACGTATAACGGCGCGAACTTGTCCAAGCTTGGCGACGACGAGCGGAGCCGACTCAGGATCCGGGAGTTCGGGTTTGTTTTCCAGCAGCCTTATCTGCTGGGCTATCTGACCGCCCTGGAAAACGTTTTGGTGTCCTCGCCCCAAGATCGGCGGGTGGATGAGGCGCTTTCCCTGCTGGACCGATTGGGTCTCGGAGGGAAAACGCATCGGCTTCCCCATGAGCTCAGCGGCGGCGAGCGCCAGAGAGTATGCGTAGCAAGGGCTCTTTTAGGGGAGCCGAAAGTCATCTTTGCCGATGAACCGACCGCCGCGTTGGACCATGCAAACGGGCTTCACGTAGTGCAGCTACTGAATGCGCTGCGCGGTAGCGGATCGCTTGTTATGGTTACACATGACCCCACGATGTTGGGCGAAGCCGACCGGATCGTTAGGCTTTCCAACGGAATCGTAGAGGAGTTTTCCGACGACGAGAATGACCTGAGCCTTTTACGTGGAAAAATCGGTGGATAAGTACCGGTTTGAGGTGACACGGCGGCATTTTGAATTGACATAGGGGTGGGGGTCTGGTATTATCCCCCCTGCGTCACGGTTCACCGTGGTGTGGCTACGTGCACTGCAAACGTGAGGTCTATGTGATTGGCAAACCCCTTTATCCTTGTTAGCTCCATAGTTTTCGGCGCCATCGCCATCCCTTCCCCCACCGAGGTGAAGCTGTCTTGGATTAAGCGGCTTTTGGGGCTAAAGAAGCCGACCCCCATGACCGTTTCCGCTCCTCCTCGCATCGAAAACGAAGCAGGTTGGACTCTGATTCCCGCCGCCGACCCGGAAGCTTTCAGCGACTGGCTCGGAATGGACGAGGAAGGCTTACCCTTTCGCCCCGACGAAAGCCCTTCGCTCGGCTCTCATCTCCTGATCGAGATGTACGGATGCGACGGCAAGCTCCTCGAAGCCGAAAGATATGTCGGCGAGGCGATGCGGGACGCGGCTGCCGCGAGCAAAGCGACGATCGTCGAGCAATCGTTCCATGAATTTAAGCCGTACGGAGTGAGCGGCGCGGTTATCATTCAGGAATCCCACTACACGATCCACACCTGGCCAGAGCATCGTTATGCCGCCGTCGACCTGTTTTACTGCGGGGGAACGGTTCTCGTTCACAAGGCCGTAGACCTGCTCCGCGAGCGTTTCCAGCCGGAGCGAATCAAGTTCCTAGTTGTCCGACGCGGTCTGCGCCACGACGTCGAACACAGCGCGTAGCGCACCCTGCTTCCCCAGTCGTGTCTCGGCGTAATTGCGCCGGGACATTTCAATGAATAACTATGTCGAACGACGCCACCGGAATGTTTATTGCCGAGACTCACACCTCGGCCGCCACCTGGCACTATCGCGTCGAGAAGATGATTCTCGAAGGGCGCACGAAGTACCAGACCTATCAGATTTGCGACGTTCCCCGGTTTGGCAAGTCGTTGTTCCTCGACTACAACATCCAGACTTCGCTCATGGACGAGTACATCTTCCACGAGTGCATGAGCCAGCCGGCGATGACTCTGCACCCGAACCCCAAAAAGGTTCTGGTGTGCGGCGGCGGTGAAGGCGCCACTCTGCGAGAGGCCTTGAAGCACAACACGGTGCGAGAAGCGACCATGGTCGACATCGACGAGGAACTGGTCGACATGGTCAAAGTACACATGCCTGAATGGCATCGAGGAGCCTTCGAAGATCCGCGCACCATACTGCTTCACACCGATGCCCGGCAATGGCTGGTAGAGCACGAAGGAGCCGAGTTCGACGTTATCCTGAGCGACCTACCCAATCCGCACGAGGATGGGCCCGCCCAGTTCCTTTTCACAAAGGAGTACTTCCAGATCTGTGCTCGGGCGATGAGCGACGATGGCGTGTTCGCGATGCAAGCCGGCAGCGCCAACGAGAACTATCCTGAGTGCATGATGTCCTGCGTCAAGACCTTGGAGAGCATGGGCGAGTTCAAGCATGTGGCCGGCTATTACGGGATCGTGTCCACGTTTTTCCAGCCTTGGGGATTCGTTCTCGCGAGCAAAACGTACGATCCTTTGGCCCTCGCAGCTGAGGAGATCGCGTCCCGGTTTGAGGCGCGTCAGGTAGTTAACCGGTATTACACGCCACGGTATCACCGCTCTGTGTTCACCCTGCCCGAGTATCTCCTCGAGTGCTACCGTCGGTCGGCCAGGGTCCTAACCGACAGTGAGCCTTTCGCCTGGACTGCCTAGCCTTTACCGGTAAATCCTGGTAATCTGTGGATAACTCATTGGATTCGGCGATGAGGCCGGGTCTGGATTAAACAAAGATGTTTAGGAAACTGTACTGGGTAACCGAATCGGTAGACGCGAAGGGACTCTCCCACGTTGTCGGCGTTTACACCTCTATTCCCGATTTAATTCGCCACGGATTGTCTACTAACGATCGCAATTCGCGTCTTCGTTTGACTTTGACAAAGCTGGATAGCGATCGCACGCCGTTTGGTACTTGGTGCGAACCTCACTTCGAAGGTCTGGACGACAAGCTGCAGGAGTTCGTCGTCACCGAAGAATTCCTTCCCGAGCAGTGCGAAATGCTGGTGGACGCCCTTAAGCGTCGCCCTGCGATCGCCGCTTAGCCGGTTAATCCATTTCCAGGGCTGGGCGGAATGTGGATGGTCCACCCAAGCCCCGTGCTTTCCGTGGTAGCCGCAGGTATGGTCAAGGCCTATGCGCGTAGAGGATCTGGAGACGCCGGTTCCCGTCGTCGATCTCGACATCCTGGAATCAAATTTGGACACCATGCAGGCACACTGCGACATGCATGGGCACCGCCTTCGCCCTCACATCAAGACTCATAAATGCCCGGAGATCGCGAAGATGCAGATCGACCGCGGCGCGGTCGGAATCACCTGCCAAAAGTTGACCGAGGCCGAAGTCATGGTCGAGGCCGGGATCACCGACATCCTGCTTTCCTATCCGTTGGTTGGAGTCGGCCGAACGGCCCGGCTGGCAGCCTTGGCCAAGCGGGCAAAGATCGCGGTTACCGTCGACTCAGACCCGACGCTGGAGACCGCGATCGAAGCCGCCTCGCCCCTGGGCAAGATCGCGGTTCTCGTCGACTTCGACTCCGGCGCGAAGCGGACCGGGGTTCAGACTCCCGAGGATGCGCTGCGACTGGCCAAGAAGGTCCTACAAGCCCCAAACCTGGAGTTTGCGGGGACTGTTCACCTATCCACTCCTTCCCGCCTCAGGCGAGTTCTTCAAGCAAGCCTCGGAACTTTTCCATAGCGCCGGGATCGACATCCCCGCCTTTTCCGCCGCCAACACGCCGACCTACACAACGGCACACCTCACACCTGGCCTAACCGAGGTCCGACACGGGACATACGTATTCCATGACCGCTCGACGGTTGCGGTTGGGGCCGCGACCCTGCCAGAGTGCGCCTTGCACATCTGGGCCACGGTAGTAAGCCGCCCGACACCGGATCGAGCGATCTTGGATTCGGGATCGAAGAGCCTGTCCAGCGATCGGATTCCAGAGGAGCAAGGGCCAGGCTTCGGCACGATCCGTGAGTATCCGGATGCAGTCGTCGAAAGGCTCTACGAGGAGCATGCCCTCGTCCGGGTACCGAACGGATGCAAAGGATTCGAAATCGGTGAGCGAGTCCGAGTTCTGCCAAACCATGTCTGTGTATCCGTCAACCTACATGACGAGCTCGTCGCCGCCCGCGGTGGAATTGTCGAAAAGCAGTTCGTTATCGCCGCACGAGGTAAGACCCGCTAGTCCAAGAATGGTAAGGTCAGCACAATGCGGCTCCTGGACCTCGCAATTACACTGGGAATGCTCCTTTCGTCTGGGTTCCAGGTTGGGTCGCCCTGGCCAAAGCTCCAAGGCAACGCGCTCAACAACGGAAACGGCTCCGGTGGCGGATCGAATGGCTCCCTGAGATGGAGCGTTCCACTCGCAGTAAATAGCGGATCCTCGCCGGCTGTAGCTGCCGACCGAACGATCTACGTGGCTTTATCGGGCAACCTAACCGCCGTCAATCCGATCGACGGGTCGCAGGAGTGGAGCTACCCGACCGGTTGTCTGCCGGGCACGCAGTCCTCACCTTCGGTCGGCTCCGACGGCACCATCTACGCGACCGGGAACGGAGCCCCGCTGCTGCTTGCGATCGATCCGGCCGGCAAGGAGAAATGGCAGTTCTCCGGCCTTGCCGACGGGGGCGTCTATCTGCCCACCGGCGCTCCCACAATCGGCACAGACGGAACGATCTACTTGGCGGCCGAAGAGTTTGTTTCGGCAAACCAGGCCGGAGTCAATCAGAACTATCTCTTCGCGCTCAATCCCAACGGTTCGGTCAAATGGGAGTTCTCCGCAGGGCAACTCAACGTCATCGCTTCCATGCCCGCGATCGGGAGCGACGGAACTCTTTACTTCGGCAGCTCGACCCAGAGTTCGCAATCGGTGACCGGCGCGGTCTATGCCGTCGACCCGACGACCGGGTTGCTTAAATGGAGCTTTTCAACCACCGGACAGATAGTTTCATCGCCGGCTATAGGGCCGGACGGAACGATCTATGTCGGCGAGCAAGGTGGCACAAAGAACCTGTACCAGGTCACCCCGGACGGCATAGCGAAGATCCTTTTCACCGCGAACGGATCGATCGTCTCATCGCCGGCGGTGGCGTCCGATAGCTCTCTTTACTTCCCAGAGTCGGACGGCAGCTACTACGCGTTGAACAGCGACGGCACGATCAGGTGGAGCTTGCCGCAGGGCACATGCACGGCAGAAGCAACCGTCATTGGCTCAGACGGAACCATCTACTTCGGCGCCCGCGACGGGCGCCTGACTTCCGCATTCCAGCAGGGAACCACGATTTGGTCGTATGCCGGCGGCAATCCGGTTTCTTCATCGCTCGCGATCGGCGAGGATGGGACTCTTTACTACAGTGACTCAAGCGGCGCTTTCAACTCGCTGGGCACCGAAATCGATACCATTCCCGTCGTCGACATCAGCCTCAGCCCGACCACCGTCGTCGGCGGCGCCTTCAGCACGGCGACAGTCACGATCCAGTCTCAGGCGCCCATGGGAGGCGCACTCGTTCACCTGGAGAGCAGCGATCCAACGGTGTCCGTCCCGCCATTCACCGAGGTTGCGGCGGGATCGACGCAATCGACCTTCCTCGTCGGTACGATCCCGGCTACGAACGGAACGACGTCGGATATCACAGCCACATCGGGAAACGCAGGCGCGACCGCAACCCTCACCGTCCGGGGTGCGACCCTCGCCCGAATCTCGATCTCCCCGTCATCGGTGGTTGCCCCAACCGGCGCAACCGGTTCACTCGTTTTGAGCGCACCGGCTCCCACCGGAGGCATTTCGATCCAGATCAGTTCTAACAGCCGCGCGATAGGGTTTCCGCCCGTCGTCACCGTACCGGCGGGATCGCTGTCGGCGTCCTTCCCGGTAACGACGACCCCGGTTGTATCCACCACGGTCTGCACGATCACCGCGTCACAGGGGGGCGTGACCGCAGCGTCGAGTCTGACGATCGACCCACCGACCCCAACCGCGCTAACGGTCTCGCCAACCACCGTGCTCGGAGGAGCATCGGCAACCGGAACCGTCACCCTCAGCGGACAAGCGGGCCCAACAGGTCAGCCGGTATCCCTGATCTCTAGCAGTCCGAGCGCGGCCGTCCCGTCCATGGTCACCGTACTCGCGGGGACCACCAAGGCCGGCTTTACCATTTCGACCTTGACGGTGTCGTCATCAACCACCGTCACGATTATCGCCGCCGTGGGATCGACCCAGATCAGCGCTGGACTCACCCTCAATGCGACCGGAGTCTCTTCTCTGACTCTGAGCCCGGCAAGCCTGGTTGGAGGTGGAAAAGTGACGGGTACGGTCACCCTTTCTGCCCCCGCCGGTGCGACGGGGTTTATCGTGAGCCTTCAAAGCAGCCAACCCGCCGCCGCCAAAATCCTCGAGACGGCCATCGTCCTCAGAGGAAAGTCGACCGGGCAGTTCTCGATCGAAACGGCCAAAGTCTCGTCCCAGACGATGGTCACAATCTCCGCATCGCTGAACGGCAGTTCACAAAGCGCAACGCTAGTCGTCGATCCCCCTGCTATCGTCCAGCTAACGGTCAGTCCGACCTCGGTGCTTGGAGGCAAGACTGCGACTGGAACCGTCAGCCTGCAAACGACTGCGCCTTCCGGAGGCATTGTCGTTCGTTTATCGAGCGGCAGCGCTTCCGCAACCGTGCCCGCATCGGTCACTATCGGCAGCGGAAGGAAGTCGGCAACTTTCAAGGTCGCCACATCTGCGGTTGCGTCGAAAACCACGGCAACGATCACCGGCTCATTGATTCCCACAAGCAGAACCGCCAACCTGACGATCACTCCGGCAACCCTCCTTTCCCTAAGTGTGAATCCGAACCGGCTTAAGGCCGGCGTATCCGGCACGGGCACGGTAACCATCAACGGCCCGGCCCCCACGAGCGGCGCCGTAGTGCGGCTTTCTGCGAGCAAGAGCGCGGCGACGGTTCCTTCGTCGGTCACGATCCCGGCAGGTCAGACAAAGGCGATTTTTACCTTTGCGACCGCCAAAGTCTCCGTCCAAACCGGAGTCACGATCTCTGCGACCTTGGGTTCGGTGACAAAGTCCGCCGGACTCACTGTCACGAAATAGAGAGGCGGCTAGTGCTTGGGCGGAGGGGCTGTCGGGGTCTGACCGCCAGTCGGGTCGAGAAGCTGCTCCCAACTCCTCTGCCAAATCCCTTTGAGGTAGGGAACTTCGACGTCGACTTTCGCAGCCTTCAGGCGCTTGTAGAACTCCTCGTCGAAGTTATTCCGGGCCTGGCCCTGCTGCATAGCAAGCTGGCGGCGCAGAATCTCCCTTTGGTCGACTGAGGGTTCTTTGTGGGTGGCCGGCGTCTTCTTCGTGATGAAGAACTTCACCGAGTGCGTTCCAAACTTGACCCACGCAGAAGCCTGGCCCTCCGAAGTAGCGTTAACCACCGACTGGACCTCCTTCGGCATCTGCTGAATGATCCTTTGACCGAAGAGCCCGCCGCTTTCCTTGGCATGAGGGTCCTCGCTCAGTTTTACGGCTACTTCTCCAAACTTCTCGCCCTTCGCCAAGGCTGCATCGACCGCCGATTGCCGCGCCGACGTGCTTGCCTCGATAAAGAGTACATCGGCGGTCGCCGGTTCGACAAACCGGTCGGGATGGGCCTTGATGTAGCCGTCGACTTCCCTGTCGCCAACCTTGACGCCCTTCATGATCAGATGCTCGCGGGCAAGGCCGACCATGAGTTCGTGGCGGATCGAATCCATCGACGCGCCAGACTGCTGCTGGATCGTCACGTAGTCGGGTCGTAACCGAGTCTGAAAAGCAAGCTCGTCATCGACGTCCTTATCGGTTGGCAAAACCCCTTGGTCTTTGGCCATGTCCATTAGGATCTTTTGATTGACAAGCTCCTCCATCGTCTGGACGCCGAACGTTCCCGCCACATGCATCTGCTCGATCCCGCGCCTGGAGAACACCTGCACCGTCTCCTTCATGCCCATGTAGGCGTTGAAATCGGCAACCGTGATCGGCTCGCCGTTAACGGTTGCGGCGACGCCGGGGTCGGACGCGGCGGACGGGCCCGACCCCGAGCCGGCGCTCTTGCCGCATCCGGCAAGCGACGCACAGACCATGGCCGCAAAAGCGGCGAGGAAGAGGTTAGAACGGTATCGCAACGGTACCGGATAGGTTACCAGCGGCCGCCTTACGCCGCGTGGGTGATGCCTTGTTCGCGCATCGATGTTCGCAGCCGGTTCATCGCCTGGATGTGCAGGTGGTAGGCGCGAGGCTCGCTCACGCTCAAGACTTGGCCGATCTCGCGGAAGGTCAGACCGCGATGGTAATAAAGCGACACCACGAGTTTTTCTCGCTCCGGGAGGTTCTCTGTACACTTCACCAAGATCCGTCGGATATCTTTTGCGATGACTTCCTGCTCGGTATTCGCCTCATCGTCGGTAACCATATCGACTAGTCGAGGACCGTCCTGACTGCTGGCGCCGATGACCTCGTCCAAGCTCTGAACTGTGGTGCGCGTCGTCCGGACGATCAGCTCGGAGACTTCCTTGAGAGGAATGCACATCCGCTCGGAGATCTCATGCTCGGTCGGAGCGCGACCAAGCTCTGCCTCCAGCGCGCTCATCGTCTTTTCGAGCGCTCGCATCTTTTCGCGGATCGATCTCGGTACCCAGTCTTCCTGCCGCACCATTTCGAGGATCGACCCACGGATCAACGCGATCGCATACGTCTCAAACTTGACGTCTCGCGTCGGATCGAAGTGATCGATCGCCTTGATCAGGCCGATGACACCCGCGCTAATGAGGTCTTCGCGGTCGGTGCCCACCGGAGGGGTGGCGAACAGACGGCCGGCTGTGACCTTTACCAGGTACGAATAATGCTGGATGAGATCCGTTCTTGCGAGCGGTCTCTTATAGACTGAGAAGTCTTCCCATGCAGTTTTTAGGTTTTCGGGAGAAAGGAGCATTCCATCCTGGCTTGCGGCTGCCCCTCTCGCAAGCCGTGCACTTCCTACAGTCTTCCACATACTTTCCTCTTTAAGTCACGCGGTTGTCACGCAATGCGATAAACCGCGCAAGAGATATTATCAATTTGAAGCTTTTAAACTGGCACACAAGATCAGCGCTTTTAGGCCATAGGGCTGAGGCAAGTTGATTCGATGTACCCACGCTAAATTACCGGCACAGCCCATTGTCTATTCCATTCACCCTCAATAAAAGTCAGTTTCTGCCGACAATGCCGCAGATTGTGGTTAGCTGGGGGTCCACTAACCAATGAATTCCGCGCCAACCAGCATGCCTGCCCTGAAGGCGATGGCCCAGCGATGCATCGAGCACGGCGCCTTTGCAGAAGCTCTCGCCTACTACGATAAGATTGTTCAAGTGCTGCCCGGAGACGCCCAGGCACACTACGCGAGAGGAACGATCCTGCGCCGCCTTCACCGGCTGCGAGAAGCTCTTGCCGCGCTTGCGCAGTCGGCTGAGCTCGCAGAAGCCGCCCCTCCCCAGCTAGAGACTGCCGACCTGCTCCTCACGATCGGGCGTCCAAGCGATGCGATCCCGTACTGCGAAAAAGCGCTTGCCGCCGATCCGGAGGCTTTTAACCCCAACCTGCTCATGGCTCGCGCACTTTGCGAGTCAGGTCGAGCGGGCGAAGCGGAACTTTTTTGGACGGCGGCCGAGCAGCACGAACCTTCGCCGGGCCAAGCCGCCCTGGCTCACGCGATGTACTTGGCCAACAAGGGCCAGTTTTCCGACGCAGAAAAGGCGGCTCTTCGCGGAATCGAACTTGCGCCAGACTGTGGACGCGCCTACTACGCGCTATTCGCCTCTCGGCGCGTGACGGAAGCCGACCGGCCACTGATCGAGCAGATTCGAACGGTTCTCGATAGGAAGTCCCTTTCGCCGGAAGATCGCATCGATCTGCTCTATGCACTCGGCAAGGCCCTCGACAATCTGGGCGACTTCGAATCGGCTATAGGCGCGTTCGATTCCGCCAACAAGCTCCAAAAGCAATGCCGGTTTGGAGGCCGGCCCTTCGATCGCAGTCAGCTTCGCCGGATGGTGGATAGGCAGATCGAGTGGCTCAATCGGCCGATCCAGCAGACCGAGGCGTCGCCGGACGGGCCGACGCCGATATTCGTGGTCGGAATGGCCCGTTCGGGCACGACTCTGGTCGATCAGATCTTAAGCAGCCACCCCAAAGTCGGCAGCGTCGGCGAACAGCCGTTCTGGATGGAGTACCAGCGATACGCAGCCGATGAACGCGGCGAACTCCGATCGATCTACGAAGACTTGCTAGGCACGCTGGCGCCTGATTTTCCGTTCGTGGTCGATAAGAACCCGACAAACCTGTTCGTGATCGGCCTCATCCGTGCCGCAATCCCCAACGCAAAGATCATCGGAATGCGCCGCGATCCGGTCGATACCGCGCTTTCGATCTGGACCACCCAGATGCACACGGATGCTCCGTTCGTGTGCGACCGGGACAACATCGTGTTCGCGAGCAAGGAGTGCCTGCGGCTGATGGAGCACTGCCGGCAGACGATTCCTACCGACCGGTATCTGGAGGTCGACTACGAAGATCTTGCCCAGGATCCGGAGAAAGGCACACGGGCAATGCTCGACTTCATCGGATTGGAGTGGGATGAGCGATGCGCCCATCCCGAGCAAAGCGCAAGATCGGTCAGCACGCCGAGCTTTTGGCAGGTGCGCCAGCCGATCTACCGATCGTCGGTCGGCCGACGAAAGAACTACGAGCCATATCTCGGAGTCTTTGCCGCCCTTTCGTAAAATGGGTATCCCCTTCGCACAACAGCATGTAAGAGTCGGGCTCCTCGACCCTGCAGCTACGCTTAACGCATTTGGGATTCACAGGCTGGTTGGAATCAAGCATCGAGTCGGTCGTAAATCCTTTTCCTGATGCGACGATTATCCAGACAGGTATATCGCTTTCGATTTCAGGTCTAGGGCATCCGCATGCCATGTATCGGTCCAACAAATACCCGAGGTGACTTGGCAGTCATGTACGCGGCAAATACGCAAGACAGTGCTTCACGCGAACGGAATCTCGTTCGTTCGATCTGAAGGCTCCATCGCGACAGCAAGGCAATCCTCGTCCATAGAGGCGCTACAGAAGGCGCTAAACTCGGTGTCACTACCCACCAGGCTCATGGCCAAGTGGTGTCGTGTGTGCCCTGCTTCGGATGTGACATCGATCCTTGGCTTGCGATGCTTAGTCAACTCCCGAGGGGCCTTCGAGAATCGCGCGGTCTGTTTCAGCGCGAGGCTGCCCGAGAGGTTGATCGGACGCAAGCGTTTGTATGGAAGGGCGGGCAAGGCAACCAGCATGTGGATATCCCGACATTCATGGATTTAGCCAACCTCTTACGGCGTAGGGCGGTTCACTTGCTCCAGCAGGTTGAGGAAGGGTAGTTGTAGAGGTACAGACCTTACAGTGAGATACCTTCGCTAGCTCTGTGATTCTCTTAAGGCCTTATGGAGCATTTAGAAAGAGTCCGTCTTAAGCCGAATGGTCGAACAAACAAACACTTCATCTGTCAATATGCGTCTTGACCGGGTTCTGAAATTCTTGTTGATTTACGCATAAGCGACAAGGCATATGCACCAGCTGCGTCCCAGCATTCTCTGTAGCGGAGCATATATACACCTAACAAAGTTGGATGTGTTGCCCGCCACCAGCTCGTAGAGCTTGTCAATTCCGATGCCATGTTGCTATATCCGTTAGCTTTTTCCCGACCAGAGACCGGTCTAGAATTCTAAGTGAGACAGATCGGTCCTACTCGCGTGACTTCGCCTCCGGGAATCAAAATCTCGGAAAAAATCATGTACCCCAAAGAGGTGCATATGAACCGGAGACTCTAGGCTAATAAATCGACCATTGCGGACGAGAGGAAACCAAGACCAGTAAACTCCGCTACTGTCCGGCCGACCCCGGCTGGGTTCAAAAATCAAAGGAAGGAGGAAGAGCAGAATATCTTCATTTCCGCCCTTGGACCTACTCTTCTCTGCGAACTTGTGGGCGCTCCTAATAATTAGATCAAGATCCTTCTGCTGCGCCACATGAAAGAGAAGGGAGAGAATCTGATGATCTGACTTGTTAGTTCGTTTCGTATGGAGATTACGATTAGCTTCAAACAGATCTGCCACCAAACCATCCAGCGAGTTAGGGTGTTTCGAGTGTAACTCCGTTTGTGCATGTGATACACCGAATCCAGCAACAATGATAAGTAGACTGAACAGTAATTTCAACATAATACCATGTGCGAGCGAGGTCATCAAGGCCTTTTTAAATGTACAAAAATCATCAGAAATGACCCACTGCCGTCACTGACTTGTATTTGGTTGGCGCGGTTGCTCTCGATAGTCAGATCTGGTGAGACATAAATTAGAATCGTTGCGTTATCCTTCCAGCACGCAGAGTAAATAGTTCCTGACTCTCGATAATAGCTAATATGATCAAAGAGATGCAGGCCCGCCAAGTTGACTTGAATTTCGGATATCTGGGATCCTTCTTGGCCAGAAAGGAGTTGCACGGTGTGACGTCCGTCCATTGATGTAGCGATCATTTCACTGTACGTAACGGGAAGCAAGCCCGTAAGTCCAAGTAAGTGAAGGATCGTCCAAACGACACCGATCGAGGCAAAGACAGCTAGCAATGCTGGTTTCCAGAATCTGCCCATATTTGTCTAGAATGCTCGCTTTACAGGCGGCCAATAGGGCCAACCCTCCTGTCCAGATTCCCAACTGCTTGAGTCATAGTTGGACCCAACGCCACAGCTATGCAGTAGTCATATAGTGTAATCCTGGCAATTGTGAGTTACAAATTTATACGGGTGGCAGCTTCCGCTGTCGACCCACACTGAGCCGCATACGTCCCACCCTTGGTCGGCCTTTGCAGACAAATCACATACACACTTTTCAGCCGCCGCACTCGATGATACTTTGACGCAACTTATATCCGAAAGATAGCCTGCGCCAAGGTTTCCTCGATGACCGAGTCTTCCGCCGGGGCCATATCCTATGCTTTGACACGGAGACGACTGGCTATCCATATAGATCCACCAGTGGTGCGAGGGTGTCTTAGTGTTGATCCAACAGCCTGGCCGGAAGTCACGAAGCCGCAATGCACGCTTGCAAACGTATATGTCGAGACCGCTCGGATCAGTGAAGGTTACAGCCCTATTCTCTACGTAGGCGTACGGGTGCTCTCCCGCCATTTGTTGAGGGATCGGCGCAGGTGCCATCCATCTGCATGTAACTGGATCCATCTCTCGTGCACGCACGTAGTACCTGCTAGCGCTATTCGCTGCAGCCGCATAACCACGCGTGCCGCCGTACCCGAAGGGCGTGCCGCTAGATCCGGTGTGGCTCCGCAGTTCTCCGAAGGGCCACCAAGAGAAAGTGTCGGTAACCGTCTGGCTGGAATTCGTCAAAGCGACGGTAGATCCCAGAGGATCGGGAATGTAGTCAGATTCGACGCCATTTCGCGTTTCGGAAATAATCTCGCCTTCGACGGTGAGATAGCTAACGCTCATCACTCCCATTTCATTTCACCTCTCCGAGGTAGTCGCTACCGTCCCAAACCATCGTCGTAACCGTTTTCCCGGGCTCCTGAGCCGTTCTTCGAAGGCCGTCCCCTGAGTAAGCATACGTCGAGATCGTCCCGGCGGATGTGAGAACTTTCAACAACCTGTTTTCACCATCGTACGAGTTCGTCACGACCTCGCCCAGTGTATTTTCAAGCCAGGTATTCCCGGCGTTGTCGAACATGTACGTCGTCACCGTAGCCCCGGAAATAGAGGTTACGATGCGAGAGGCCGCATCAAAAGTCATCGTAACCGGCGCAGACCCTTGATTCCATTTGACCAAGGCGTTGTAAACCGAATCGAAGGCAAAGGTCGCGTAGCCACCCTCGTTTTGCTGTCCGAGAAGGCGATAGTTTTTGTCGTAGGTCCAGGTGTAAACCGAACCATTTTCGTTCCGCCCAACCCGGTTTCCGACCTGGTCGTACGCATCGACGAAGGTGGAGATTGGGGTCGCCCCGGCGTAATCTATTTGGGTCGTTAACTGTCCGACCGAATCGAGGCCGTATTGGCGCACAGTTCCAAGGCCAAGATGCGGTGTCGTCCTTCTGCTGTCAGCGTCGTAGGCAAATGTATAGACATTATTGGTCGGTTTTTGCGCGCATTCGGTCTGCAGCCTCATCGAACCAAGGACTTCAAGCTCTGGCCCGATCCTCTTCTGATTGATAAGGTTCGCGATATCGTCGGACTGTACATGTCTCCGCCGGCCCATGCGATCGTTTTGTGCGTGGACGAGAAAAGCCAGATCCAAGCTTTGGAGCGCTCGCAACCGGTTATTCCCATGCAGATCGGGCAAGAAGAGATCCGTACTCACGATTACAGGCGGCACGGCACGACGACTTTATTCGCCGCCTTGAACGTTGCAACCGGCAAGGTGGTAGGCAGATGCTCGCCGGGCCATACCGCTAAAGAATTCGTCCGCTTCATGAACCATGTCGAGGAGAACATGCCTGCCGACCTTGATATTCACGTAGTCATCGACAACTACGGCACGCACAAATCCGCCGACGCGAAGCGTTGGTTTGCCAAGCACCCTCGCTATCACCTTCATTTCACGCCGACCTATAGTTCATGGATTAATCAAGTCGAGAGAGGGTTCGCCCTCCTTACCCAAAGGGCAATTAAGCGTGGATCGCATCGAAGCACAAGGGAGCTTGAAAAGGCCATCCAAGCATTCTTGGACGCTCATAACGCCGCCCCCAAGCCCTTCCTCTGGGTTAAGAACGCAGACGAAATCCTCGCCGCGATCGCCAGATTCGCTACCAAAACAGCGCTGCTCGCTGAACCGAGACTTTATCAAGAATTCAATGACTCAGGAGTCTAGGGAATCTGCATGCCTCAGCTCTGACACGGCGGCCTTCTGAGACAACGCCATACTTTGACCGTGGGCGCCGTTTATGTCAATACTGACCTGGTAATTCGGGCGCGTTTCGATTTGGGATCCCTGCACTCGGAACTCGCTGACGCGGGACTCGACCCCATTTTTTCCAGGCTCTGGCACGGGGTATGGGAGTCATCTTTCGAATCTGAAGAGCACCACCACCCTTCGGAGGCCATCAACCACATGCTTGATGTCGTGGATCGACTTAGTCCAGTCGGGCTAAAGCTCTGGAGAGCCTGCATTTCGCGACGGTTTAACATAGGTTATCAGGGCAGCGAGGACCCGTTTCCATGGACGGATTTGCGATTCACTCACACAACTTGGCAGTTCACCGCGCCTCTGCTTCAAAGGATGGGGTCAGTCAATGCCTCATTCGTAGTGACAATCTATCCCCTACCAGAATTGAAAGCCGACGAAGCAACCTGAAACGGTGATATACCCACAATGGTCTATTATGGGCATCTGGTCCCCTCCAGTAGCAAGCTAAAACGTCGCTGGCTGCTCTTATTAGCATATGAGCATTCAGCATAATTGAGCTCTTGTCCAAGCTTGTTCCTGCCCGCGATAAAGGCTTTTGGGATGCTCTCACGGATTTCATTCCATGCGACGAGGCGCTCAACCACGAAGGTACGGAAGCGGAACTGTGACTCAGACCAGCGGCTCTTTCGGCACAGATTCTAACGGTCTTAACTATGCAAACTTTGACGGTGATACTTGTACCTGTACATGCTCAGGCGGGGCAAACCCGCGTGGATGCTCGTATCTGCAGATCGCCTTTTGTGTGAATTCGTGTAAGCGGTTCGGGTTGCCCTATCGGTCCTGCGAACCCAATTCGCTTATGTGGAACGACGCAGTAAACTGCCGGTGCGCGAGCAAGTGACTATGCCAGCATCCTTTTTACTCTCTATGACTTCGCTGATTCTGTGGGGCGGAGGGCCGGTTAACGTGAAACCGCAGACCAGCAAGCAAATCGCCCCCGTTACCCACGGTTGGCTTTACCCATCGGGAGCCACACGAATCGTTCGATTCGTATCCGAAACCAGGGTTGAGGGCCACCCGAAAATCTTTGTACCATTCCAGACCTCTGGGTTCATTTTTCTCTTAG
>Ga0206874_1090_pt2 | contig 22787 bp, 20 predicted proteins | sample Alteio_BWOrgCont_12_FD_152629 | JGI IMG/M metagenome (GOLD analysis project Ga0206874, IMG submission 152629) | Enriched cells from forest soil in Barre Woods Harvard Forest LTER site, Petersham, Massachusetts, United States -... | ecosystem: Environmental > Terrestrial > Soil > Temperate forest >...
GTCGTTAAGGAACGGCGGCGCCATGATTGCCAAGTCTGCGCGCCCACCGATCCTTTCTCATTGCGACCTGATTCCCGTCACGCGCCGTCGTGCAACCCGGAGTTTTCCGCTTCGGACGCGCGACGGCATTTTTTGTAAGACACACACCGCTGGCATGAACCCAATCCATATACCTTCATGAAAAGAGCCTTGCCGTGCGGTTTTATTTAGACTTAGATTTAGACTTAATCTAAATAAGGAAATCGAATGCAATATTAAAATATATTTCGTAACAATCCAAATGAAATTTTTCTCTTTTTTAGGGTCGGCAGGCGGGCGATTCAAGACGCCCCTGCCTTGCAGTTACTGCGAATCCTGCGGTATATCTAAACCATCGTAAGGCTTGCGGCGCTCGCTCAATGCGATGACGTAATTGGCGAGATCCCACCGTTCGTTCTCCGTCAAGCCATCGCGATATGACGGCATGGTTGTTCCGTTCAATCCCGTCGAAAAGATCTTATAGACCAATTCCGGCGTAAACCCGACTTTTTTGCTCCACGCATTGGTGAGATCGGGCGTGTATAGTTTATTCCCTTTATCGTCAAATTGATTATCAACCGCGGGTCCATCGCCTTTCCCTTGCATCCCGTGGCACGTCCAGCATTTCGCTTTCACGTACACGGCTCGTCCCCGACGGACGCTTTCGGTGGTATATGGCACAGGCGTGCCAATCTTTACGGTATCGAGCGGGTATTCAGTAGGGTCGGAGAAACGCGGCGATAACGACTTGACGTACATGATGAGGTCGCGGACGATTTTGGGATCCATTTGCGCAAACGGAGGCATTCCCGTCCCCGGCATCCCGCCGGTAATCGAGCCGTAAAGGTCTTCATCGAGCGGAAGCTGCCCGCTTGCAGTCGAGCGGAATTTGAATTGGGCGCGCGTGAAATCCCGTGGCTTTATTTTCAGAAATTTCGCAACCGGTCCATCGCCTTTGCCTTCGTCCCCGTGACAGACGGAGCATATATTTGAATAATATTTTTCGCCAATCGCCATGCGTTCAATCGAATCGGCATGCGAGAGCGGCGGGTTCATCTGTGAGTTGGGATCGCCTTGTGCGCTGACGGAATTATTTTTTTGCGCCGGTCCTGACTGCTCAGGGAACGAATCGCCGGAAGGAAGAAACGCCCCCGCCCCGGCATAACCGGCAATAATAACAACGACTGCGGCCATATATCGAGAATATGTTTTTTTCATAATCCGAAGAAAAAACCTCCGCTCACGTAAAAATGGCTTTGTGTATCGGATGCAGGGTAGGTTGTTGTTGTCGTGAGGTTATAGCCCTCGATGAATAAATGAACATTCGGCATCAAGTGCCACCGGGCAGTAAGGGAAACCTGAGACAAGTTCTGCTGATTTGAGACGCTCGCAAATACATTCTGCTCTTGCAGCCAGTCGTAACGCGCCTGTAGCGTGAGCTTTTCCGGTATCGCAACGGCGTCCAATTCCAAATATCCGCCGGCGGCGTCTTGAAAAAAACCGCTGGATATGCTTTGAATATTCGAGTTGTGGAATCGCATCACCTGCCCCCATATCGTGAACATATTTATCCACGGATCCTGCAGCTGCCAATCAATGCCATAGGTAAAGGAATTGTTTGTGTCCAATAAACTCGGGTCAGAGGGATCAATGGTCTGCGATCCGGAAATCAAGGTTAGCCCTATGTTTGTCGGAATTGTCCCAAGCGTTAACTCTGGCGCGACGCGGAAATAAATCAGCCGCGCCCTTTGCAAGTTCACCTCACCCGCATCACCGCCGCTAATCGCCAATTGATAATCCGGCGAAAACGGAAGCTCCGCCCACCTGCCAAACACCGACGCACCGTATTGCGCCATCTGCAGTTGAAACGCGAGCGGGTTGATTGTTGAAATGAGCAATGGGTAATTGTATATCAAATAATTCGCGGCATAGAATTCGGGCGTCAATTCAAAGGGGAGTTCCATGCGTGCTTTACCCAAGCGGATATTGAACTGCCCCATATCCGTATTGAATAAGTTGTTGAGATTTATGAACGCATACTCCAGCCCCGCCGTCAATTCGCCGTTGCCCGTATTTTCAACGTCATATTCCGTCATATAGGAAACATGCGGGGCAATCGTACCGCCGGAAAGAAGAAGCGCTGTTTGCGAGTTGAACGTCGCGGCATGGGAATTATTCGAGGGCAAAAGATTATCGTTCGTCTGCGTGAAGGACTCCCTGTCCTGCACGGCAAGCGATATAGGCGGAATCATATTCTCCCATACGGGCGTGCGATCAATTGTTCCGGGCAACTGATATCCATTGCCGTCGAACAATTCGCCAAAATCATTCAGCTTAAAATCGCCGGTATGACACGCGGAGCACGGGATATGATTCGGGCGTGAAAACATCGGAATAGCGTTCGCCAACGAAAACGGGAGAAGCGTAAAGGCAAGAACGGCGAAAACACGTCGGTAAAAATTAATCATGACGTTCAAAATTATGGAATTGAAATTGAGCCTGCGCCGTTGCTCCGGCGTTTATTGTTATCGTTTGTTCAAGCGTTTGCGGTGGTGAAAAGACCGGACGATCCTCCTGCGTGCCCGTTACATTCCACCCCTCATGCCAGCATTGAATCGTGTAGGTTCCCGGCGGAACGTCCTTAATCGTAAAGGAGCCGTCATCCGCGCTGACTGCAACGTACGGGTTATCGGCAACGTAGAGATAGGCACTCATCCACGTGTGCCCGGCGTCGCATTGGACTTCGATTATCCCCGGCTTTTTTAACGTTAACGGCGTCTTTTGATTTTGAATCGGCTGCGCAATGTTAAACGCCGTTGTATGATTCGCCAAATAAAATCCGTGTATATTATGCAGCACGTCGTCGCTGTTTATTATCGTCAGCGCGCTACCGGCGGGGACTATTTGCGCATGGGGAAAATACTCGCAATTGCGTTGTTCAATAGATGGCTTTGCATTGAATGAACCCAGTGAACCGGATGGCGCATTTTTCAAGATGATGAACGCATTGGCAACCCCGCCTTTTTTACTCACGACCAATCTGTCGAGAGTCTTTGAGTGCGAACAGACTTTCGTGTCTTTTTTTACCGTCCATTGCTCATTTTTGGGCGGTGCTCCCGCAAATGTAACGGAGCCGGAAATAGTTCCTGTTGCTTCCAGCTCGCCCGCAATTGCGCCAGTTGCGAAAGCCAGAACGCATAGCACACTGCACGCTCCATAAAACTTTGTGAAAGGTCTCATGCTGAAATGAACGACAATAGAATAAAAAAGGCTATTGAATACGGATTTTTAAGGAATCCGCAATGTGTGCAACTGCGGAATCCAACGGATATAAGTATGCTTGCTCAAATAGCGATTTACTGAAACTGGGCGAATAAAAATAAGCGCCATTATTTAGCGTATCCCCCTGCCATGCGCTCCAAATAGTTTGATATGCCGCATTGAATGTCGAATCAACCGCCCGCAACGAATCAGGCAGATTGCTGTACGGCGTGTTCAAGGGGACGTAATACCCGATGACCGAGTCCAATCCTTCGAGATTGCTAAAAACGTCATTTAAAGTGTTTCGCGAAAAATTGCTGTCTGCCTTTGTTAATTTTATTGAGTCAATATCGGCAAGCATTCCCATTAGTCCGCCGAAGATATTCGAATCGCTATTCTCGTTCCCCATAACATTAATGATGGCGGGTACTTCCACTCCTGTCCACATAACAAGAAGTTGAGGATACACGGTGTGAAAAACATTATACGCGTTGAACGGAATTTTCCAAAAATTTCGCTCAATAAAATGGAAACCATTTGTCGTTGATAGTGGATTATCGAACCATGGGGCGATGGAATCGTTTTGAAGGCTGAGATCAAATGCATCGAAGGCAAAACGCACTTGCTCATAATAATGCCGGCTGGCGCGCCAATCCGTCCGTGCGGCATTGGAATCCCATAATCCTTGCGGACTAAGGTCCCCATTTAAATCGCCCGATTCCAACCACGTTACACATGTGTTCACCTGATTGGTGACAAACAAAAGGGTTAATTGGCTTGGGGGCGTCTTTGATTGTGCGTTAGGACTTACGGGCGGGGTTTTAAGGCAGCCGAGATACGCAGTTGCTGCGAGTGTGAACAACACTGCCGGTATAACAAGGGTGGAAGAGCAGCGACGGAAGATTCCCTTCAATAGTGCAAGCGTGCCGCGGGACTCTTTACGCATCCCCGCGCGTATTGCCTGATTTGACGATGCCGATGAACCGGAGAAGAAATTTTTTCCCGACGTGAACATGCCTACACCAAATATCGAAATGATTCAGTTCGTACGTTGCACCGGGGATAGCGTTTCCTATCGCCGGAGACAAGCCTATTTAACTTTTGCAAAGTTATGAATTTATACGCCTACTTGTTTGCGGGAAATGCCCATTTGGAGAGAACTTATTTATACCACCCGTGAGTGCCTAATTATTTTACAATTTCACTTTCATACCCGGTATGTTCTTCTCGCTAACTTTGGCGGGCATGGAACGTGCAATGCGCCCTCTGCGCCGCGCCGCGCCCGCCTGCAACAAAGCGTATGGAATAAGGGCAAGGAACGCAACGACGGCAACCCCTGCAAACACGTTCGAGTCCTCCGCCCAGTCAATAAACGCCATCAAGCGCCCGCCCGGATTGGGAATCCAATTGTGCTCGATAAATTCATGCGCCGCGCCGTTGATAAGCTGCGCGACGAATATAATAAGCACGATTGCGCTCGCCTTGAAGAATTTCTGAATGTTCACGCGCACCATGCCCCTGACGACGGCAACGCACAGCACACCCGAAAGCGCCAATCCCACGATTGCGGCAATCACCCATTGCGCACCCTGCACGGAGGATGAGATAGCAAGGAGGAATATGACGAGCTCGATCCCTTCGCGGAAAACGAGTATAAACGCCAAGCCCCCGATAGCGAATTTTGTGCGATTCAGCGTCTTACCCTGCATTTTATCAATCGTATGGGTTACCTGCGTCCCCAATTGCATCGAGGTGCGCCACATCCAGACAATCATCGAAATCACAAGGATGGACGCCAACAGGTAAAACGGACCTTCTAAGGCTTCATCGCCGACGAGGTACGCCTGCATGATGAATCCGCCCGCAACGCTTGCAGCAATGGCGGCTGCCGCTCCGATTCCCACGGATGGTAAAAGATTGCGCCGCTCCGATTTCTTGAGATAGATAAAGAGAATCGAGAGCGCGATGGCGATTTCAAACCCCTCGCGAAGCGCTATGATAAATGCCGATACCATACAATATTCGTCAAAACTAAATCGTCAATACACAATGAATAAACCGCGCATCGTCAGTCTTTTTCTCCGCGGCACGTTTGGCACACGCCAAAAATCTGAAACGAGTGATACGTCGGCTTAAATTTCTGCGCCGTGCAGAGCACGTCCTGAAGACGCACGACCCGGCGGTTTTCAAATTCGATAATCTTGCCGCATTGCGTGCAGATCATGTGATCGTGATGCGGACGCCCCGCCGTCCGCTCATATTGGGAGTATCCTTCGCTGAACCGGTAGCGGGAAACGATGCCGCATTTATGCAGGAGGCTCAGCGTATTGTACACGGTCGCGCGGGAGACCTTACTGCCGTGGGTTTTCAGATGAAGAAACAGGGAATCGGCTTCAAAATGCCCTTCCCATGCGAGCACGCAATCCAACACTTCAAGCCTCTCCGGCGTAACCCGCAAACCGCTGCTGCGCGTATATTTTATGAAGTGTTTTCGTGCGTCCTGTTCGTTCATTATCTTTATTAAGACTAAGTCTAAACAAAATTACGATGCTTTTTTTTCGCCACCAAATACAATCACCCCCGTTTTCCCTTGATATGCCTTATTTGGCATTGTATATTTACATTTTTATTACGTATTCCGTATAACTACGGCGTATTTTCTTTCAATTCCGCACTGTAGCGCAACGCCTTGGCAACAGGGCTTTTTATTGATAAACCGGCGATAAACCGGTCGCAGACGATAAAAAGCCGCTTGCCAAATCCTGCGCGGCGCGTTGAAACCCAGCACTTTCTCATTGCATGAAATTATCAGACTTTTCCTACCCAGTTCCCCGAAAACTTATTGCAAAATTCCCCGCAAATCCACGCGATCAGGCAAAATTGATGGTTGTGGACAAAAAAAACGGACTCATCGAAGACAAGAAATTTGCCGACATCGTTGACTACATGAAAAAAGGCGATTGTCTCGTTCTCAACGATACGAAGGTCTTCCCCGCGCTTCTGGTCGGCAAAAAAGAAAAAACATCAGCCAAAATACAAGTGCTTTTGCTCCGTGAACTGCGCCCCGAAGAGGGTGTGTGGGATACCATTGTGGAGCCAGCCCGCAAGGTCCGCGTCGGCAACAAGATATACTTCAACGGCGGCAAATTAGTGTGCGAGGTGATTGACAATACGACTTCGCGCGGGCGTACGGTGCGGTTCAACGTTGCCGGCAGCATGTTAAAGATCATTGATTCCGTCGGTTTGATGCCGATACCCCTCTACATGAAGCGCGACCCCACCGAAAAGGATAAGGAATCGTACCAGACTGTTTATGCAAAACAAATTGGCGCAGTCGCGGCGCCCACCGCCGGGTTACATTTCACAAAAGAACTTCTGGCAAAGATCAAACGCAAAGGGGTGAACATTACGACCGTCACGCTCCATATCGGGTTAGGCTCGTTCCGCAAAGTAGATGTGGAGGACTTGACGAAACATAAGATGGACTCGGAGCATTTTGAAGTCTCGGCGGAATCCGCCGGAATCATCAACGAAACGATTAACACCAAGCACAAAGTTTGGGTATGTGGAACCAGCACTGTGCGCTGTTTGGAAAGCAGTACGACCGCTGGAAGACAAGTGAAGCCGTCGTTCGGCTGGACGGACAAGTTCATTTACCATCCATATAATTTCAAGGTAACGGACTGCCTGATTACAAATTTTCACCAGCCGGCAAGCACCTTGATTATCCTGACCAGCGCATTTGGCGGACGGGAGCTTATCATGCGCGCCTATAAGAAAGCGATCAAGGACGAATACCGCTTCTACAGCTACGGCGACGCTATGTGCATAATTTAACGCCGCGGGAATGTGGGCGCGCCGGACGGAACATGCTGCGCCTGCGCATACTGCCGTTTATTTCGCACTCGTAGCCCTTGCGATTTGCGGCTGGGGAGGAAGCTGTTTCGCACAACCATTGCGTCCCGATACCCTTGTTCGCGCGTTTCCGAATACCAGCCCGCGTACCCACGCCGATTCCCTGCTGATGCAGAGCGACTCCGTTAAAAAAGCAGTCGCGGCTCCGCTGCAAATTTTCCATCCCATCCGCGAGCTTGGCAGCATTGATTCCGGCGACATTATTACCCAACGGGACCGCATTTACTCGCTCACAAACGAAAGCTACGACGCGCTTCGCCAACAGCCGGGATTTTATCCGCTCGATTTCGCAAGCGCGGGGCAAAACAGTGATCTCCTCATCAACGGGCTTGATATGCGCAACACCGCCGTCATGCTCGACGGCAGACCGATGAACGACCCGCTGACGGGGCGATTTTCGTTCCAGCATATTTCCCCTGATTTCCCCGAACAAACAGAAATTATCACCGGCGCACGTGCAGCCATTTACGGGTTCAACTCTACGGCGGCGGTCATCAATTACGTCCCGGAAATTTTCAATACAAACCGCCCATACGTGCGCATTCGATACGACCAGGGACCGGACGATTATATCGCGTCGGGAATCGAATTCAGCCAAAACCCCACGCGCGCATTGAATTTTTCGCTTGGCATAGACAGGGAAGGACAGCTTGGTGAATATGAAAACACCGGATTGCAATATTGGAACATCAACGCGGAACTCCGCTGGTTCGCCGATTCCAATTTCAACGTGCTTGCAACCGAGAATTTCACCCATAACCACGCGGGTCTCAATGGCGGCGTTTATGGGAAAGACGTTAACGTCAATCCCCTGCTTGCCAACGTCAACCTGCCCTCTGCGGATTACGAAGACGTCCGCCACGACATTACGGTAACGGCAGTCTATAAGGATTCGACGCTGCACACGACGAACGCTTCCGTGTATTATTCATCGCTTTCAAAACAATATATTTCGCAGGAGAACCCCGTCGAGCCGCCTATTGTTCTGCCGTTTACGACGGACAGCGAGACGAATTCCATGCGCTGGCTTGGCGCCGATATCCGCCATACATCGCATTTCGCCGGATTAACGCTTTCCGGTGGGGCATGTGTGCAGAATCAAATCATTGACGCGGATTCTTCAATGCCCCACGAAACGCAGGCACTGCTCGGCGTGTATGGGCTGGCGCAACAATCGATCGGCGATATTGTGGACGCGGCTGTTTTTGGCAGGGCTGATAAAATCGGTGCATTTTTCCGCCCAACGCTCGGTGCTGACGCTTCAATTCATATAGGGGGAAAATTCACGCTGCAAGGCGGGCTTTTACGCACGGAGCGCGCGCCGACGCTTCAGGAATTATATTGGCAAGGCTCGGAGCTTACCGGAAACAGCAGTCTCGTCAATGAACAGCACACCGCCATTTTTGCGGGCATCCATTTCACTGATTCCGCATTCCATTTTTCCCTTGATGCAAGTTCGCGCAACATCACGCACGTCATCGAGGCACAAATACTGCCCGACTCCGCGTTTTCTATCGTGCAGCCGAATTCGATGCAAATTTATTCGCTGGCGGCTGCGCTCGGTATTTCAATCGGCAAGGTGTCATTTGCGGGGAGCGGGACGGTGACAATAATGGATGAGCAAGGCGCGCAAATCCGCAATGCGCCGGTGCTGTATGGCGTTGGCGGAATTTATTATCACGATCTCCGGTTTTTCAACGTGCCGCTCGATTTGAAAGCGGGCATTGAAGGGCGGTTCACGTCGTCGTTCATCGGGCTGACGTACCTGCCTGACGCGCAATTTTTTGCGGGAGCCGCAAGCTTGCAATCAGGAATAAACGGCTCAATGGACGCGATGCTTGTCCTCCACATCGGCGACGCCTATTTGCACATTAGCTATCTCAATATGCTCAATCGAAGTTTTTATTATACCCCGTTTTACCCCATTCTTGAATCGAACCTGAACCTCGGATTCACGTGGGTGATGTTCAATTAATCTTTCCCTGTTTTTTTTAGTCTCATCCACACCAGCCCCGCCACACCGATAAGACAGCAGAGCCACGCGAGTACGTCGCCGTATAGCGTGTAAAACGTTTTATCCGCGTTCAATTCCATATCGCCAACAATGGAGGTTTCCGTGAAGAGAGCGGTGCGGTTATCCACGTTCCCAAATTTATCTATAAAGCAGGAGATACCCGTGTTGGCGCAGCGTGCAATGGCGCGGCGGTTCTCGATTGCCCGCAGTATAGCATACTGCTGGTGCTGTACCGGTCCCGGCGAGCGTCCGTACCAGCCGTCATTAGTGATGATGGCAAGCGCCGTTGCGCCGCTATCCACAAACCCGCGCACGAGCGAGGGGTACACCGATTCGTAGCATATCATGGGCCAAATCACGGCTTGGTTCGAGTCATGTGAAACCTTGAAGACATTGAAATCGGTTCCCTTGCTCCATCCGCTCAGTCCCACGCTCCATTGGATGAGATGCGCAAGAAATGGCAGTTCGCTCACGAACGGCGTCCGCTCGGCAAACGGCACGAGTTCCATCTTATGATACGTTTGCAAGGCTTTGCTGTGCGGCTCCATCAGCATATCGGCGTTATACGCGGCAATGTGTCCGCCGTTCACGATGGTTGCGTCGGGCGGCGGCGGCGGTAGGTTCTTTTGCCCGTCTGGGTAAATCTTTTCGTCAAGGAATCCCGTTATCAGCGGCACTCCCGTTGAATCAACGAATGCGTGTAAATGCGCCAATTCCATAAACCGGTCTGGCGCGGTGAGATACACGGGCACAGCCGTCTCGGGCCAAATGAAGACGTCCGGCTTTTGCGGCAGCGCGGTTCGCGAAAGCCGCTCTAAGTTAGCGATTTGCGCCGAGTCGCTGATGGAGTTCCATTTCCCCCACGGATCAACGTTCGGCTGAATCACCGCCGTGCGGAATGTTTTGTGCGCTTCGTGGTTGAATGCGTTCTCGCGGAATACATATTCCCCGTGCCACGCCGGGAGAACGATGCTTGCGACAAGAACAGCGAACGGCAGAATGAGTTCGCGTTTGAACTGCGACGCTTTACCCAATAAGTGATAAATAATCAGAAACAAGCACACATTTTGCACGAGCAGGACGAACGACGCGCCATATACACCCGTGTATTCGATAAACTGAATCGCTTCCGTAAAATACGTTTGGGTATTGCCGAGCGTGAGCCAGGGGTATCCCAAATCGCCGATAGAATGCAGATACTCGAACGCAGTCCACAGAAACGGAAGCAACGCAAGAGCGGGCAGCAAACCCGCGCGCTTGCGCACCCACACATACGCATACATCGGTACGGAGAGAAACAGCGGATGCACGAGCATCAGCGCGCAGCAGGCGATTTCCAAGAACGGATCCACGTTGTTCCCCCATCCGCCAACCCAATAGTTTGCGATACCGTGCATCACAAAAAACGCGATGTACAGCACACGGAAAATATGGAATTTGCCATTGTGCAGGCTGTGCTCAATCGCGAACAAAAGAGGCACAAGCCCGAACGCCGCTAAAATCCCCAAATGAAACGGAGGAAACGCCATGCCGAGCAATATCCCCGAAAAAACCGGCAGCGTATATTTCTTCAACGCCGCCCACTCAAGCGCAAACCGGAACGACCGCCACGTTCCCGCGTACCGCGCCAGCATTGTTTTACCACGCAGCGCACACTGCCGCACACCCCACACGACGCACCATGCAACCGCTGCGCCGAACACCGCACCGCCGAGAACATCCAAGGGATAATGCACACCGAGATGAATGCGGGAATATGCCGTCAAAGCGGCAAACAGGAAATACCACGCCTGCCTGCGCGGGTAGAACGCGCGAAGCACCACCGCAAGCGCAAACATATTTGTGGAATGGGACGACGGGAACGAATATCCGCCGCCGCATCCGCTCGGCGCGATAACGCCCGCCAGCGCGTGGCACGGGCGCAGACGATGGAAAAACGGCTTGATGAGTTCCGAACTTATCTGATCGGTAAGCAGGATGGTGATAATGATTGCGAACGCCGCGCTCTTGCCGCGCGCGCCGCCTTTCCAAAACAAAAGAAACAGAAGCAGCGCGTAAAGGAAATAAAAATCCTTCACCTCGCTCAGCCACATCATCAATACATCGAACGGCGCCCAATGGAGCGAAGAGTTGAGTGCAAGGAAAAGATTGTGGTCGAAGGAGAGTATGGCGTCTAACATTTTACTAAATGTGGTATTTGATTAAGACAACCGTCCCATAATTGGCAATTGAATCCCGGCATTGTCATTGCGAGCAACGCGAAGCAATCCACCCCCATTATTGCACTACGCAGGTAGATTGCTTCGTCGCTACGCTTCTCGCAATGACTCTATCCCGTAAGTCCCTATTCTTCGCCATGGCTTCCAACATTATCGCGCCACCGCCGCTTTTGATTTCCCAAGGTGGAACCGCTCGATGAACTCGACGATTATCGGGTCGTTGCTTTCCCGCAACTCCTCCGGCGTGCCTTCAAAATAAATTTTGCCCTTGTGCATCATCGCAACGCGGTGCGCAATCCGCTCCACGCTGAACATATCGTGCGTTACAACGACGGAAGTAACGTTCAACTTTGCCGTTATGTCCCCTATCAGCGTGTCTATTTGGTCGGACATGATTGGGTCAAGCCCCGTGGTCGGCTCATCATAAAATATATACGCGGGGTTTTGCGCCAGCGCCCGCGCCAGCCCGACGCGCTTGCGCATACCGCCGGAGAGTTCCGAAGGTTTCAATTGCTCGGTTCCGGGCAACCCCACCAATTCCAATTTCTCCGCCACGATGCCCGCAATTTTCGCCGCGTCGCGTTCGCCGTTCTCCACCAAGCCGAGCGCGATGTTTTCCGCAACCGACATCGAATCGAACAGCGCCGCGCTCTGGAATAGAAAACCAAACCGGCGGCGCATGGCGTACAATTCTTTTTCCTTCATCGTCCCGATAACGTGACCGTCCACCTGCACCTCTCCCCGATCGGGCGTAAGCAAGCCGACGATATGCTTCAGCATAACGCTCTTGCCGCAGCCGCTCGGTCCGATGATGAAGAACGTTTCACCTGTCGGGATTTCGAGGTTCACGCCGCGCAGTATTTGCGAGCCGTTGAATGATTTATGAAGATCGCGGATTTTTATCATGGTTTGTTTCGCGGGGCAAAATTACGAGAATTGTCGCGTGCTATGAATGATAAAGAGACCATTTACCATTTAATCGAAGCCACAACGCGAGTGTTCGCTTTTTATCTAATTTCGCAGTGAATAATTCCATACGCACATGGCATCGTTAACCGATACGCAAAAACATTTTTACAACGAAAACGGCTGCATCATCGGGCTGCCGCCGGTGTTCAGCGCAGCCCGCGTTGCGGAACTGAACGGCGGCTACGCCGAACTGACGAAACTTCTGCGCACGGGCGAAAGCCCCAAGGAAATCCGCGAGTGGCACGAAAGCAGCCGGTGGCTCTACGATATTTGCTCCACGCCGCAAATACTCGATTACGTGGAATCTATACTGGGACCGGATTTCTTTCTGTGGGCGTCGAATTTCTTTTCCAAAGCGCCGCACACGCCGGAGACCGTCGGCTGGCATCAGGACGCCTTCTATTGGCCCCTCCATCCGCACAACTCCGTCACGGTATGGATTGCGTTCACCGACGTTGACGGGGAGAACGGCGCGATGAAAGTCATCCCCGCGACGCACAAATCCGGCTTGCTGAAGCACACGCGCTCGACAAATACCGACTCCGTACTCACGCTGGAGTTGGAACGCGGTACGTTCCGCGAGGACGCTGCGGTTTCGCTGAATCTGAAAGCCGGGGAAATTTCCCTGCACGACGACGCAATCGTACACGGCTCGCCCGCCAATCACAGCGAGAGATGGCGCATCGGCTTGAGCATCCGCTACTCCGGCACGAACGTCAAATGCGATCTCGCAATCAATCCGTATTTCAAGGCGTATCTCATGCGCGGCGTGGATACGTACAATCACAATCCGCAAGGCGTGATTCCCGCAGCGCAATTCGGTCGCTTGGAACGCGACCACAAAAGCATCGAAGAAGCCGGCAAGGAGGAATGGCATGGAGGATACTGAGAATGAAGAATTCAGAATGCAGAATTGTTATTCAGAGCGCAGCGAAGAATCCATGCTGAACACTCAATTGAACTTCAATGAGAACCTATCATGTGTATATAATGGCAAATAAAAAGAATGGCACAATTTATACAGGTGTAACAAATGATTTAGAACGCCGAGTTTACGAACACAAGAATAAGCTGTTACCGGGATTTACGAATAGATATTCTCTTGCGTGTCTCGTTTATTTTGAAAGTACAAATGACGTTCATGCCGCTATCGCACGGGAAAAGCAGATTAAAGGGTTGAGTAGAATTAAAAAGATTGCCTTGATTGAAGCAATGAATCCAGAATGGCAAGATTTAAGCGCACTTTGGCACGAGTGAGAAAATGCCTGAAGTCTCAAGGGGATGGATTCTTCGGTCGCTTCGCTCCCTCTGAATGACAGGGGTGAAGTTATGTGAATACACTCGAACAATGTCATTCAGAGCGTAGCGATGAATCCATCATGATTATACAAGTAAGCGACATGGATTCTTCGGTCGCGGAGCTCCCTCTGAATGACAGGGGTGAAGTTATGTGAATACACTCGAACAATGTCATTCAGAGCGCAGCGATGAATCCATCATGATTACAGAAGTAGGCGACATGGATTCTTCGGTCGCAAAGCTCCCTCTGAATGACAGGGGTGAAGTTATGTGAATACACTCGAACAATGTCATTCAGAGCGCAGCGATGAATCCAGCATGATTATACAAGTAGGCTGCGTGGATTCTTCGGTCGCTTCGCTCCCTCTGAATGACAGGGGTGAAGTTATGTGAATACACTCGAACAATGTCATTCAGAGCGCAGCGATGAATCCAGCATGATTATACAAGTAGGCTGCGTGGATTCTTCGGTCGCTTCGCTCCCTCTGAATGACAGGGGTGAAGTTATGTGAATACACTCGAACAATGTCATTCAGAGCGCAGCGATGAATCCAGCATGATTATACAAGTAGGCTGCGTGGATTCTTCGGTCGCTTCGCTCCCTCTGAATGACAGTAAACAGATTTGCAGTTATCTTAAAACAATACAACTCATAACTTTCCCCATGCTTCAATCCCCATGGTACTACCCTCTGCTCTTCCTTATCGGCATCGTTGCCGGTCTGGTGGACTCCATCGCCGGAGGCGGAGGGCTGATTACACTGCCGGCGCTGCTTGCCACGGGACTGCCGCCCGCGCTGGCGCTGGGGACGAATAAACTGCAATCCAGTTTCGGAAGCCTGACGGCGGCGCACCATTTTACGCATAAAAAATTCGTGTCCGTCCGCGATGCGCGCATGGGGATAGCGTTCACGGTGGCGGGCGCGGCGATTGGCACGTGGACGGTGCAGCACATCTCGCCGCACGTGCTCGATAACGTCATTCCAATAATGCTTGCCGCCATCATTATTTATAGTTTCTTCGTCCCGAAGTTCGGGCATGTGGATACGCACCCGCGGCTTGCCCGCGCGCCATTCTATATAATGGCGGGGTTGGCGTTCGGTTTCTACGACGGGTTCTTCGGTCCCGGCGTCGGTTCGTTTTGGACGATAGCGCTCATACTCGGTCTTGGCATGAACATTCTAAAAGCCACAGGCTACACGAAAGTCTTGAATTTTTCGAGCAACGTCGTGGCGCTTACCGTATTCGCTATTGGGGGAAACGTGTTGGTGAGTGTTGGGCTGTGCATGGGAGCGGGGCAGATTATCGGGGCACGCATCGGCTCCGGCTTAGTGATATACAAGGGGGCGCGGTTCGTCCGTCCCGTGTTTCTCGCAATGGTTATCGCCACGACGTTGAAATTGATATGGAGCAGGTTTTTTTGAGGGGAGTGTTATAAAAACTTGTTAGTACCCCACACTTTATCCTTCATACTTTTGCTTTTCCCCCAGGTCCCCTGATTCTCATGTATTGCAAGAACGTTGCAAAATTCATAAAATGGTACTTAACAATTTCAAGCGCAACAACATTTTATAAGGATTATGCACAATGGCAACAACCGAATCGAATAATAATAGCAGCACAATCGAAAAGAAACAACTACTTTACATCCTCACAATCGAAGATTTGCAGCATGAGGCGATGGAGCGGATAGGAAGGGAACTTACTGACGATGAAATCGCAATCGCAAAGGATAGATTTGAATGGGGCTTTGAATTCCCACGTGACATCGTCTATGACGTTTTATTTAACGAGGAGATTCGGAAATGAAAATTTGTGAAAAAATACGAAGTAATGCTATCATCAATTATCTTTGGTGCTATGTTTGGATTTTCTACTTCGTAAAGGTTTTTTGTTCTTCACCAGAATTTATTTTAACAATCTTATCCCACATTATTTGGAAATCTTTATCACAGTATTCTTTCGTGAAATCAACGGTGAACTTATTTACCCTTGTAGCATACGTTTTTGAGAATGAATCATTGCTTTCTTTTGCTTTATGCCCAAGAGGCTCAATAAGTTCAGTATAAAGTTCGTTATTGCCTGATATTAATTCCCAAAATCGTTGTCCGCATATTTTCAGATAATCGCCTTTGTCTGGCTTATTGTCTCTTCCATAACAGCAACCATTCACGGCAACTATATTTGATTGAGAAATATTTCCGCCGAGAATTTTCCTTGCCTGCCTGAAATTATCTCTCATTTTCTTTATTTGTCCGCTATTCCCCCAGTTTGGGCCTGATTTTATAGATATGATATACCGCTTATTTTCTTTTTCAAATTCAAGATCAATGCCTTCAGCCGCAGATTTCCTGCCATCATAGGATTTGCTGCATACAAAAACAGCAAGCCCTTCTAAAAAATCTCCGAAGAGTGATTCTTCCTGAGATGAAAGATAGGCATCGAGAAGAAATTTTACGAAATCAGCCGCGACAATAATATTCTTTGCCTTAAAGAGATAAGGATTTTTTCTTTTCAAAATCTTATCGAACTTTAGCTTTTCAAGGCTGTCCAGCCGGCTTTGGTGAAAATCGCCTATATTCTGTTCAACGTACTTTTTTATTTCTTGTTTTGAGACCATTGGTATATGTGGCTTTGGGTTCAAGGAGCAGTAAATCAAGCGACGGGAGGCTTTCTTTCGCCATATTGTAGTATTCTTCCTTAATCTCTATGCCGAGCGAATTCCGTTTCAGGTCGCGGGCGGCATGGGACGTTGTGCCGGAGCCGAGAAACGGATCAAGCACCCAATCGTATTCTTTTGTAAACAATCGTATGAACCATTCAGGAAGGCTAGCGGGGTAAGTAGCGCTGTGGTTTTTATTGCCCGTTTCAGTTGCCAAATGCAACACGTTTGTCGGATACGCCATTTCCCTATCCACCCAATTGGCGATATTCTTTCCAAAGCCGCTTCCCACTTGGGAATCGTACCGGACAACGTCGTTCTTCCCCAATTTGTTCAGCCGCGTCTTCGCCCAATCCCCCATCGGAACCATCACGGCATCCTGATACATTTTGAAGTCTTTCGATTTATTGAATTGCAGGCACCGCTCCCACGCGTCGCGGAAACGGTTGGGCCATTTGCCGGGAAAGCAATTTTTTTTGTGCCAGATGAATTCTTCCGTCCACAGCCACCCCTGCTTGCGCATTTCAAGGATGAGTTCTAAAACATAGGTGTTGCGCTCGCCGCCGGTAACTTTTTCCTTAATGTTGAGAATAAACGTGCCGTCAGGTTTCAGCACACGGAGGAATTCCTGTGCGCGCGGTAAAAACCATGCGACGTAGTTATCCGGACGAACACCGCCATAGGTTTTGACGCGGCTATCGGCGTACGGCGGCGAGGTTACGATGAGGTTGAACGTTTCATCGGGATAGTTTTTCAACACTGCGAGGCAATCGCCGAGAATGACCTCCGTATGGATTTCCTTCATGGTCCGAAAATTAGGACCTATTCACCCATTGTGCAACATACACGGGGCGGAACTATCGGTACTCTGATATACAGACCCCCTCACCCTACCCTCTCCCTCAAGGGAGAGGGTAACGACTTCCCCTACCACTTCGCAGGGAGAGGGCGGCGGAGTCTATTTCCTTATTTTTGCGGTGATTTTACCGAATGAAAATGCCAAAACGCGCATCAACAAAAACAGGAACCGCCCTCCAAAAGAAACAAGCGCATACCCCGCCGGCGTTCGACCGCGACGAGGTCATCCGCGATTACCGGCTTGCATACCAAAGCCGGCAGGCAAGCCTTTTGGGAAGGAAGGAAGTCCTCTCCGGCAAGGCGAAGTTCGGCATATTCGGCGACGGCAAGGAAATCGCGCAAATCGCCATGACGAAAGTCTTCAGCAAGGGCGATTTCCGCGCGGGATACTACCGCGACCAGACGTTCGGGTTCGCGCTCGGCATATCGAACATCCGGGAATTTTTTGCGCAGTTGTACGCGCATACCGACGTTGTCGCGGAGCCCTCCACCGGCGGGCGCTCGATGAGCGGGCATTACGGCACGCGCAGCCTGAACCCGGACGGCTCGTGGAAAAACCTTGCGGAGATGTACAACTCGACCGGCGACGTTTCGCCGACCGGCTCGCAGATGCCCCGGCTCGTTGGGCTGGCGTACGCCTCGCGCATGTACCGCGAGATTGAGCAATTGCGCCCGCTCGCGCAATTTTCAAACAATGGCGACGAGATTGCCTTCGGCACAATCGGCAACGCCAGCTGCGCCGAAGGCATGTTCTGGGAAGCCGTGAACGCCGCGGGCGTGCTGAACGCCCCCGTGCTGCTCTCTATTTACGACGACGGCTATGGCATTTCCGTGCCGAACGAGTTGGAAATCACCAAAGGCAGCGTCTCCGAAGCGCTTGAAGGATTCCGCCGCACACCCGGCAAAACCGGAGCGGATACCGGATTTGATATCTACGTCGTGAACGGCTGGGATTACCCCGCGCTGATTGAAACCTACCGCACGGCGGAGGCGATTACCCGCCGCGACCATATCCCTTCCATCATCCATATAAAAGAATTGACGCAGCCGCAGGGACACTCGACATCCGGCAGCCATGAACGCTATAAATCGCCGGAACGGCTTGAATGGGAGCGCGAATGGGACAGCAACAAAAAAATGCGCGAGTGGATGCTCGATACCCGCATTGCCACCGAAGACGAATTGCAGGCGTGGGAAAAGGCGGACGAGGCGTTCGTCCGCAGCGAGCAGCAGCATGAGTGGGACGCTTTCATGGCGGGCATCGAGGAAAATATCGGCACGATTGAAACCCTCTATACCGGCATCGCCGCAGATTTGGCGAACGCCGGCAACCCGGCACGCGCAGAAGAAATACTCGCACTGCAAAAGGAGCTCCGCGAAAAGCGATTCCCGGTGTACATGGATACGATGGTGAGCGTGAACAAAGCCCTGCTCGCACTGCGCGATGACGAACCGCCCCGGCGGGAACAATTGATTGCGTGGAAAAAATCGCAGGAGCCGCTGATTTACGACCGGTATGATTCGTACATGTATTCGGTATCGGCGGATTCCGCGCTGAAAGTTCCGGAAGTGAAGGCGGCGTATTCGGATTTATCGCCCGTGATGCAGGGCTTTGAAGTGTTGAACGCGTGCTTCGACGCGGCGCTGGCGCGCGACCCCCGAATAATTGCGTTCGGCGAAGACCTCGGCAAACTCGGCGACGTGAACCAAGGATTCATGGGATTGCAGGCGAAGTACGGCGCACTGCGCGTATCGGATACGGGAATCCGCGAGACGACAATCGTCGGGCAGGCAATCGGCATGGCGATGCGCGGCTTGCGCCCCATCGCGGAGATTCAGTATTTGGATTATATTTTATACGCATTGCAAATCATCTCGGACGATATCGCCACGCTGCAATACCGCACCAAAGGCGGGCAGAAAGCGCCGGTCATCATCCGCACACGCGGGCACCGCTTGGAAGGGATTTGGCACAGCGGCTCGCCAATGGCAGGGATTATCAATCTCGTGCACGGCGTGCACGTTATCGTTCCCCGCAATATGACGCAGGCGGCGGGATTTTACAACACGATGCTCCTCTCCGACGAGCCGTGCATCATTATCGAGGTGCTGAATGGCTACCGGCTGAAAGAACGCCGCCCGGATAACATCGGCGAATTTACAGTGCCGCTCGGCGTGCCGGAAATCATCCGCCCCGGCAGCGACGTTACGATTGTTACCTACGGCGCATGCTGCCGCGTTGCGCAGGAAGCGGCGGAGATGCTTGCTACAACGAATATCGAAACGGAAATCATAGACGTGCAAACGCTGCTGCCATTCGACCGCACCGGCGTTATCGGCGAATCGCTGAAAAAGACGAACCGGATTTTATTCCTCGATGAGGACATGCCCGGCGGCACGACGGCATATATGATGCAGGCGGTGCTTGAAGGACAAGACGGCTACAAGTGGCTGGACTCCGCGCCGCGCACTCTGCCCGCAAAGCCGCACCGCCCCGCCTACGGCACCGACGGCAATTATTTTTCCAAGCCCAACGCCGAACAGGTGTTTGAGACGGTCTATGCGATGATGCACGAGGCGGAGCCGGGGAAATACCCGATGTTTTTTTGACCCCCTCTCAATCTCCCCCTTAGTAAGGGGGAGAAAGGCAATATACTGATTGATTATCTATATTTAGATTTCTTTGTCCCCCTTGATAAGGGGGACTATAGGGGGTCTTTTCACGCCTGCAAAACGACTTAATTTGCCGAAAATTTTAACAAGAAACACAATCAGCAAAACAACAATAAATCAATAAAGGAGAACAAATCAATGAGCACGAATAAAATCACAGTTGGGAAATTGGAGACCTCAGACGAAATCGCGGAATTCATGCGCGAGTGCATACGCAAGGCGGTGGAAACGGGCGAAGCTGACCACTATTACACGCTCTGCGAAATGGCGACCGAGTTATTGGGAGCCATTAATTATGCGGAATTCGACGACGAGATTGACGAATTCGTGGACGACTTGGACGAGGCGTGAACTGAAATCTAAAGTATAAAGTCTGAAAATATTATTTCAGGCTACTTTGAAGTGCGCCGGTTGGAAGAGTCAGTCGAATTGCATCCTCATCAGGGGGCGGCGCGTACCGGCGCACGAATGATGAGAAAATAATCAATCCATACGTTCTCAATAAAACATTTCCTAAATCAGCAATGACAGCAGAACAAATTAAGCAGTTTATTCAAGGCGGTGAATGGGTCAGCATTTGCCCTGAACTTCGTCCCAGCATCAGCACAGGAGCGGGAAAGATGCAACCATTTTATTGCACGCGCGCATTTACGTATTCGCCGGTGGATAAATTCGCTTGCACCGTTATCAATTACGCGGATGCAAACGGGAAAGTGCCGTTGGTGAAAATCGTTATCAAGGGGCGCAATGAATGGCAAGGCGAGCATCCCATTTCCGACAGTGCATTCAAACTTGACTACGTTGCCGATGGAGCATACGAAGTAACGCCGCTGCATCAGGGTTTTGCCGATGCAGCGAACAAATTCCCGGTACAAGGGCTGAACCAATGGGAATTGGGAGTCATGCAGGACGTGAAAGGCAAATCGTTCCCTTTGTTCGGTCTTGCGGAGGGGCAAACCTACATTGATTACGATTTGATTTACATATATGCCGACATGCTATTCAACGGGAGCAAGAACGTTGACGGGCGCGCATTTGACAAACCGGAAAACCGACCGACAAATTTACAGATACCATTAGTGAGGAAGGCAATTCAAGTTTAGAAATCGCGATATTACCCTCATGCGTATTTCTCAACTATGTCCCCAAGTACATCGATTGCGTTCTCACCCGCAATATGGGTGGGAATAACCGATTGCAACATTTTACCGAACGACGTTCATCATTCCCGTTTGTGAATTCATCCCCGCCGTGAGCCGGTAGTAATACACGCCGTTATGCAAATTGGCTCCGTTAAAATCAACGCTATGCGCACCAGTTCCTTGCTCCGCATTGACAAGGCTGGCGACTTGCTCACCCAGCGCATTATAAATTGTTAGCGAGACGACTTCTGGTTCCTGTAAATTATATGCGATAAGGGTTGTAGCTGAAAAAGGATTGGGATAATTCTGCGCCAATGTAAACTCTGCAGGTTGGCGCGCAGCCTGTTCATTCACCGCGCTCGGAATGTCCGAAATTGGGAGCCGCCAGACACCCTGCCCATAGGTACCTGCAAAAACATATTGAGAGTTCGCACAGAATGAATACACAAACGAAGCGGTGGTTCCTTCCGTGAACCCGACTGTATCGGTTGTCCACGCCGAGCCGTTGTTTGTCGTGAGATATATTGTGGGATTTTCAGTGCCGGGGCTTTCATTGGCGTTACCACCAGCGAGGAAGTCCGACCCGATTGCAAACAAGGTCGGAAGCGCACCCGTATAAATTGAAAAACCGGTATCGGCTTTCATCCACATCGCACCGTTATTGCTTGTTGAATACACATAAAGATCCGACGTGGATGCAAGCATTTCTTTTCCGTTCGATGTCAGCGAGAGAATGTGCGGCGTTCCGGGCAATGAGTCTTTCTGCCCCGACGTGGAGTTTACCGCCGTCCACGACGTGGTTCCGGTGTTGAACATATAGACTCCTGCACCCCACGTAGCGGCAAACAGATTCCCATTGTTGACGGCAAATGCCGTTACTCTGTCTTTCACGGGGAACCCGGTGTTAACGGCATACCATGTATAGTTGGTGAAAGACGCAGTATATACGCCACTATCCGTACCCACATAAATATCATTCCCAAAGATGATAACTGCGCTATCGTTCATATCCGATGGCAATCCCGTATTAAGACTGAGCCACAATGCTCCGTTATTCGATGTGGCGTAAATACCTTTGTTTGTTGCCGCGACGAGAACCAAGTTTTCATATTCGGCAAACGCATTGACATTTAAACCCGAAGGCAGATTTGCATTCGCGGACGTCCACGTTCCGCTATTATCGCCAGAAATATATACGCCGCCGCCATACGTTCCGGCGAAAATATTCGCACCGACCGAGGCAAGACACGACACGGTATAATTCGACGGAGATAACGCACCCCCTTGCGTCCATTGTGCGCTTGCACGCCTTGGCAAGAGAGCGAATATGGATATGAGAATAATACATGTAATAACAGATTGTTTCATCGGATGCCTTTCGGATTCTAATTCTATGATCGGATTGTATGAATAACAAGGAAATTTGTAAACAAAATTAAAGATAATTGGTGTGTGCGCAAATTACTTCTATCATTCATAAACAGGTAGTGTATTAGTTACAAGAAATGCTGTAACCATCAAAGATGTCATTCTGAGCGCAGCGAAGAATCCATCATGATTATACACGTAGGCAACATGGATTCTTCGGTCGCTTCGCTCCCTCTGAATGACAATCTACAAACTGATACACTACCCATGAACAGGTATGACTCCATCAATACATTTTATATTATATATTGCATTCTTCGTGCGTATGCCCTGACAATGCAGTTTCAGAATTCATATTTCAGACTTTGAACAATGGCTCGCTTCAAATTA
>Ga0206874_1104_pt1 | contig 22702 bp, 23 predicted proteins | sample Alteio_BWOrgCont_12_FD_152629 | JGI IMG/M metagenome (GOLD analysis project Ga0206874, IMG submission 152629) | Enriched cells from forest soil in Barre Woods Harvard Forest LTER site, Petersham, Massachusetts, United States -... | ecosystem: Environmental > Terrestrial > Soil > Temperate forest >...
GTAAAGTACAAAAAACATTATTTCGTAGGCGCCGATAATGGCATATTCTCGCTGATGTTTGATACCGACCCTGAAGAAATGGTAGAGATTAACATCATGCAGGACTTAAAATTTTTACACTTCCCGCTTGCTGACATTTTTGTCAAAGCCGCCTGTCATCTTGCTAAAGGTGGTAAGCTTAACGAAATAGGTATACCGGTAACCGGCATCGAGAAAAAAATGAATCTGCAGCCGGTTATCGAAAAAAATGTAATAAAAGGGGTAGTGATCTATATCGATTCATTTCAAAATGTGATCACCAATATTACCAAAGAGTTTTTTAATACTGTGCAGCAAGGCCGGCGCTTTATGTTATCATTTAAGCGTAACGAAACCATAAACCATTTAAGCTGGCATTATAATGAAGTGCCCGAAGGCGAAAAATTATGCCTGTTTGGTATAAGCGATCACCTGGAGATAGCTATTAATAAAGGTAATGCAAGCGGTTTGTTAGGATTAAATTTAGGCGATAGTATTATTATAGATTTCCAGGAGCCATGAAGAAACTGTTTTTATTAACCCTGCTTTGTTTGCTATCAGTCTGTGTATTTGCACAGGCAGGCAGCGACTCGCTTGCTTACCAGCTTCAGCGTAAAAAAATAAATTCAATGCTTGCTGACCGTACGGCAAAGTTTGGCCAGTATAGCCAAAGCCTGAGCATGCATACCGGTATTTTTGGCCTGCAAACAAAAAAAGACATCCGCCGCAGTAATGATATTTTGATGGATATTGTTAAAACTGATGATGATATTTATAAGCAACTAAAAATATTATTGGATTACCGCGCTTTTCAACAAACACAGGTACAAACCCACTCCAAAGAGGCAGAGGATAGTAACCTCGGGTTTATGACCACCATTAATAAGCTCCGTAACCAGGTGGATGAATTAAAAGCGGATGCGGAAAAACAACAGGCAGCGCATGAAAAAACAAAACACTTGTTTATTGGTGCTTTTATAGTGATGTTATTGTTGATTTTGTTGCTGGCTACCCGAAGAAAAAAACTTGGGTAATAACAATGTTTTTTCACCCTCTCTATTGCAAGCAATAAAGAGGGTGAAAAAAGTTCTAATCTTATAATATTGGCCGATGAGGTATTTATTGAGAGTTTAATAAATATTTTATCATAAAATGTTTCGCCACATCAATCGTCCTAACATTTATAACACAACAAAAAATAAATGGCAAGAGGACGACTAAACAGCGGCAATTCACAGGAGGCTGAACTACCCAAAGCAAAAATAAACAGCAAAAGCTTAAAACAGGTAATCCGGCTACTCTCATATGTCAAGCCATATCGTGGCAGGTTCATAGTCGCGTTAATATTTTTATTTTTATCGAGCCTCGTAGGTTTAATATTTCCCCAGTTTTTAGGTGCGCTGATAGATGCCGCACAAGGCAAACAAAAATATACCTTTTTGCCCGCTACGCTTAATGGCATAGGTTTACTGGCTTTAGTAATTCTGTTTGCACAGGCAATTATTTCCTTTTTCAGGGTTATATGGTTTGTACAGGTAGCCGAAAAATCACTGGCTGACATCAGGCGCGATACTTACTTTAAACTCATTACCCTGCCTATGAACTTTTTCTCCAACCGCAGGGTTGGTGAATTAAACAGCCGGATCTCCGCCGATCTATCACAAATACAGGATGCTATAACTACCATTTTAGCCGAAATGATACGGCAACTGATCTTACTGACAGGTGGCATTACTTTCCTGGTCATCGTATCGCCAAGGCTCACGCTAACATTATTACTAATGATGCCTGTTTTGGTGGTGACAGGTGTTGGTTTCGGGCGATTTATACGCAAACTTAGCAGGCAGGCGCAGGATAAACTGGCAGAATCAAATACAATTGTGGAAGAAACTTTGCAGGGCATAGCCAGTGTAAAAGCCTTTGTAAACGAAGCTTTTGAGGCTGCCCGTTATGATAAAAACCTGCGCGATGTGGTAAAGCTTGCTGTAAAAGGCGCCAGGTTTAGGGGATTGTTTGCATCGTTCACTGTATTTTGCCTTTTTGGGGCTATTGTAGCGGTAATATGGTACGGATCAGTAATGGTGAGCCATGGTGAAATGACTATCGGTCAACTCACTGAATTTGTGATCTACGGTGTTTTTGTAGCCGCATCAATGGGCAGCTTCCCCGAGCTGTATGCCAATATGCAAAAAGCAGTTGGAGCTACCGAACGTGTGTTAGAAATTTTGGATGAGAAAGGCGAAGACATATCTATCCGCGAAGTTGATAATACCATCAAACATAAAATAGAAGGTAATTTATCTTTTAACAATGTGGTGTTTGCTTATCCTTCACGACCCGAAATTGCAGTGTTAAACGATATATCGTTCGATGCCGCCGCCGGGCAAAAGGTTGCCATAGTTGGCCCAAGCGGTTCGGGCAAATCTACCATGGCTGCTTTAATCCTTCAGTTTTATGACCCGCAAACCGGCACTATATCATTTGATGGCAAACCAGCAAGCGATTACTCACTTACAGACATCCGTAACCAGGTGGCTATTGTACCGCAGGACGTAATGCTTTTTGGCGGAACGATACAGGAAAACATTGCTTATGGCAAACTTAGCGCTTCAAAAGAAGAAATTATAAAGGCAGCACAACGGGCAAATGCCCACCAATTTATCACCTCCTTCCCCGAAGCTTATGATACAGTTGTTGGAGAGCGGGGCGTAAAACTATCAGGCGGACAGCGCCAGCGTATTGCCATTGCCAGGGCATTATTGAAAAACCCATCTATATTGATCCTTGATGAAGCTACATCATCATTAGATTCAGAATCTGAACGCCTGGTGCAGGAAGCTTTGGAGGAACTGATGAAAAATCGTACTTCTATCATTATCGCCCATCGCTTATCAACCATCCGCGAAGCGGATAAGATCATTGTACTGGAAAAAGGAACGATTATCGAAGAAGGCAGTCACCAGGAATTGATTGGTAATGAACAGGGATTGTACAGATATTTAAGCTCGTTGCAATTCGAACTATAACTAAGATTTAAACTAAGATTCGTAGGATTTAAGGATTATAGGATGAAAATTTTGAGAGGATACTAACTTTTAAAATCTTAACATCCTTAAATCCTACGAATCTTAGTTTATTATTGTAACAAATTAACATCAACTTTTAAAAAGTGCGCCCTATCCGATAGATTTGATTATGCAACTTTTAAAAGTAAAAACATTTACTTCTATGATATTTCGCCTAAAGCCTGTTATTACGCTCACTGTTGTTATATTAATAAGTACCAATTGCAGGTTAGGCGCCAGCTCAGATTCAAAGGCTTATAGCGAAGCCGCAAAAGATATTACCCTGGCTGCCGAAGGGGCAGATACCAGCCATATAAGCGCTATTAACGAGCCGCAAATAAATGTGGTAAGCAACGGCACTCCTACTCCTTTAAAAAATATGTTCGGCATTAATAGCTATGAATGGAATTTTCTTGAGAATCCGGGCAGTCCTAATGACAGGAAACATATCTATGAAGATAATTATGCGCTGATAAAAACCTTTAGTGCAGTAAGGCACTACCTTAACTGGAACCGGATTGAAAGCATAAAAGGTGATTACACTTTTAATCCCGCATTTAGCGGCGGTTGGGATTATGATATTATTTATGAGCGCTGTAAACAGGATGGCATTTTAGTTTTGGCTGATTTGAAAAATTGCCCGGATTGGATGGTAAACACTTATCCGGCAAGCTCACAGGACAATGATAACGCCCCTGTGCCGTATGGACAAAGCCTTAACGATCCGGCCTCATACGCCGACCAGGCCCGCACTGCCTTTCAGTTTGCCGCGAGGTATGGATATAATAAAAATGTAGACAAAGCACAGGTTAAGGTTCATACTGCCAAACGCTACCCGGATGATATTCCCAATGAAATAAAAATTGGAATGGGTTTGATAAAGTACATGGAGTGTGGTAACGAACGCGACAGATGGTGGGGCCCTGATGAAACGCATCAAACGCCTGAGCAGTATGCAGCAAATATGTCGGCGTTTTATGATGGCAACATGGGTAAGCTTGGGCCAAATGCCGGCGTAAAAACAGCCGACCCCAATATGCAGGTGGTGATGGGCGGCCTGGCATCAGCTGATATTAGTTATGTACAGCGGATGATTGACTGGTGCAAAAAAAACAGAGGTTACCGCAAGGACGGCAGCATCAATTTGTGTTTCGACATTATTAACTATCACTTATACTCAAACACTGGCGATGTCCGGACGCATAAACGTGCCACAACAGGTATTGCTCCCGAACTTTCAAACGATGGAAGCATTGCTAATGCATTTGTAAAACTCGCCAACAGCCTGCCTAATCATCCGGATGTGTGGCTTACTGAAACCGGGTACGATATTAACCAGGAAAGCTATCAAAAAGCCGAATCGATAGGTAAAAAGACTGTTTTGGAAAGCCAGGCCGACTGGATATTACGAACCTCGTTATTTTACATTCGTTACGGCATAAAAAGAGTGTTTTTCTACCAGCTTTTTGATGATCATGCAGGCGGTACCACGCAATATGCAACCTCGGGCCTTGCAGAAGGAATAAAACGCCGCCCGGCTGCCGATTATATTTTACAAACCAGCAAGCTTATGGGTGATTATAATTATATAAAAACTATTAGCAAAGATCCATTGGTTGATCAATATCAACTGGGCAATAAAACGATGTATGTATTAACCGTACCCGATGAAACCGGCCGAAAAGCAAGCTACACGCTGGATTTAGGCAAAGTTACCAAAGCAAATATTTATCATTTGAAGATTGGAGCGGATGTTATGGATAAAACCCAGGTTAATACTGTAAATGGTAAATTAAAAATCAATGTTTCCGAAACGCCGTTTTTTGTAGAAGGGATTTTATAGAGATATGCCTTATTAGATTCATATAATTTGTTTGCAACATTATTGTTACTTGAATAATTTTTCGATGCAAAAATTAACTTTGTGATTATTTAAAGATTACTATTATTTAACATTGAAAGGATTATATATAGTACTATTTACGGTTTTGATTGTCGGATGTAAAAAAGAAAAGGCATCAACTGTTAACTCTTCATTGGCTACCACTGAACTGGTTTCTACGGCACATTTGAAAAGCTTAAAGATAAATGGTGCCGATTGCGCTTTGGATACCAGTACAAATACATTCTACTTCCCGGTTACCACAGGAGTCACTTTAAATAACTATAAGGTAAGTTTTGATACTTCTACAACTGCAGTTATGCTTGATAATGTAAAAGCGGTTAACAATGCTACTGTAAGCTACCCGCTAATAACTAATCAGCAGGTAAAAGTACAGGCACTTGATAAATTTAATAAGGCAATAAACTATACCCTTGTTATTACAGGCCTGGCAATTGTTACATTAAATACCAGCCAGGCAATTGGGGATGATGCCATTAATGGCACATTTACCATAATAAACCCCAATTACGCTGCACAAAAAAGTCAATTAGAAATATCTTCCAATATTTCCAATCGCTATCCGTGGAGGAACTTCACGCAATTATCCTAAAAATGCATATTTAATGCATTTAGTTGATGCATCGGGCAATGATTCGGACGTTTCCCTCTTAGGATTGAGAACAGATAACAGCTGGATTTTAGATGCTATGTATATTGACCAGGCCAGGATGCGTAATCGTGTTTGTACTGATATATGGAACAGTTTTAATAACGTACCCTATGTTGCAAGCGAGCCAGCAGCCATAAATGGCACAAGAGGTTACATGTCTGAAGTTATTTTAAATAATAAATACTGGGGAGTGTACTGTTTGACTGAAAAATTAGATCGTAAGCAGTTACAAATTAAAAAAAGCTATGGTGATATGTATAAAGCTACAGATTGGGGCAACGAAGTACAGTTTATTAGCGCATCGCCTTTTAGTAATAATAGTGAAACCTGGGGCGGATGGCAACTTGAGTATCCTGACATAGGCGATACTCCGGCACCCAACTGGGGATACCTGTATAATTTTGTAAATTTCGTGGGTACCTCTACAAATGATCAGTTTTCAAGCCAGATTACTAACAAGGTTGATATAAATAATATGGTTGATTACTATTTATTTTTAAACATTACCGAAGGGCTTGATAACCAAGCTAAAAATACCTATTTCAGTTTTTACGATTATAGAAGCGATAGTTCCTTTTTTACTCTCCATGGGATCTGGACGGAACGTTAGGCAGAAACTGGGATGGCAGCTATTTAACCCCCACTATGATAGGCGCTGGTAATAACAACCTGCTACAGCGATTAATTAGTTTAAACCCGGCTAATTATAAACAACTATTAAAAACACGATGGAATTCACTTAAAACCAATCAGTTAAGCAAAGCCACTGTAACTGCACGTATTGAAAGCTATAGGGTGCTGCTTGTAAATACAAATGCATTTACCCGCGAAAGAGCTGTATGGAATAATATTACTCAGGATTTGAACACGGAAACATCATATATAGAAACATGGTATAGTGCTCAATATGATTTGATGGATAGCTATATAAATAGTTTATAATTTAAAACGGACTTATAAATTCTCTCCCCAAGGTTCCCATCTTATAATCATTTTTATATACTTCGCAATCAGCGTGTATTCCAACAACATTGGCTGGCAGATTTTCGATAAACTACAACATCTTATTAATTAACTTATGGTCCATATTTATAATACAAACAAAACATGTTCTGTTTTAAATAAAATGAGCATATTACCTTCCTGAAGTCCATCTTATCGCTTTATCCAATTCGTCTAAAGGAAAATTCTTAAATTTTCCTGGAATGATAAATTTGAAAAGATCACTATAACCGCGTATGCTTTTTTGATCGGTTACTATGGCAACCTTACTCCATTTAAAAAAATATTTAAAACCAATCCTTACATTTCCGCACCAAGCGCCCGATTCAAAGTTTTTTATATCAGTTTCCAGCACTAAAATAAAATTGATTTTCCTGCTGCGTTTTAGCAGGTCTTCTAATAAGGGGATAAGTACGCCTTCGTATTCAGTTTCGGTAACATCTCCAAAAGCGTGTATCCCAATTACATGGGACGGCAAATCATTAATGAGCTGAAGCATGTATTAAATATTTCACATACTATAACAATAATTACACCGTAATCTAAAAAATCATACTTAAACGTAAAATAAATATCGCATAAGTTAAATATTGACCTCAACCAAGAATTATTAAGAATTCGTTTTTGTAGTATCTTTGTATAAATGCTACAAAACAGGTCAGTTAATAGTTCATTAATTAAAAGTGAAGCCAAAAAGCTGGGCTTTATGTTTTGTGGTATATCCAAAGCTGAGTTTTTAGAGGAAGAAGCTCCACGACTTGAAGCCTGGCTTAAAAAAGGCATGCACGGCGAAATGCAGTATATGGAAAACCATTTCGACAAACGCCTCGACCCGCGTTTGCTGATTGACGGGGCAAAATCTGTTATATCATTAGGCCTTAATTATTATACCGATAATACACAAGTTGATCCGGAAGGACCTAGAATTTCAAAGTATGCTTATGGAGCAGATTATCACCACGTTATTAAAGATAAGCTGAAACAATTATCCGAAACTATTAACCGTGAAATCGGAGAGGTAAATGGCCGAGCCTTTGTTGATTCGGCCCCTGTATTAGATAAGGCCTGGGCGAAAAAAGCAGGCTTAGGATGGATAGGAAAAAACTCCAACATGATCAATAAAAAAGCCGGCTCGTTCTTCTTCCTGGCGGAACTGATTGTTGATATTGAGTTGGAATATGATATTGCCCCCACTGCCGACCATTGCGGCACCTGTACCAATTGCATTGACGCCTGCCCCACCGAAGCCATTGTTGCACCTTATGTAGTTGATGGCAGCCGTTGCATTTCTTATTTAACCATCGAGCTTAAAAACGAAATTCCGCAGGAATTTAAGGGTAAAATGGACAACTGGATGTTTGGTTGTGATATTTGCCAGGATGTTTGCCCCTGGAACAAGTTTTCGGTGTTACACCAGGAACCATCATTTAGCCCTCATCCTGATCTGCTGGATTTAAAAAGCCAGGACTGGGAAGAAATTACTGAGGATGTTTTTAAAAAAGTATTTAAAAACTCAGCCGTAAAACGAACGAAGTTTAGCGGGTTAAAGAGAAATATTTCATTTCTGAAGTAAAGCTTCTGATTTCGGATGTTCGATTTCGGAATTAGTTTTATTTGAATTTAGAATTATAAAATTTATTAAATCCGAAATCGAACATCCGAAATCCGAATTCCAAAATATCAAAGTCCTTTTTTAAACTTGTCAGTCAATAGCTTTAGCATATCCTCATCAACTGGCTTGGCAGGTTCTTCGTCCTTTTTTTTATTGTTACCGTTTTCGGGTTTTGGGTAACTGTTAATTTTAGGCGAGTATGGTTTTTGAAACTCTTTTTTCACAAAACGCTCGGCAGGCTTTGCTTCTGCGGCCACCGTTTCTGCCTGTTTTGTTTGTACAGGTTTTGGCTGCCTTTCAGCTGTTTTTTTTGCGTTCCAGCGATTATAGATCTCTTCTAATTTTCTTTTGGTGTACAAAGGAAAATCACCCTGCATCATCCATGAATAATAGCTGGGTTCAATTTTAAGCACTTCTTCAACGCTTTTCCCTTTATGTTTTCCAAAATTAAATGTTTCCTGGCCCTGTTCGTTGTAAACCATTCTACCGGCAAAATCAACGGGGCGGCTCAAATTGGTAAACTTATGCAGTCCCTCGATATCATTTACTACCGGTGTTGAGCGGTTTCCCTTTTTATCCTCCCACTCTATCTTTTCGTACTTTTCTATCTGGGCCAGTAAAACTTCCATCGTGGCACGTGTATCAGCCTCGGCAGAGTGTGCATTTATTATCGACTTATCGCAATAAAACTGGTATGCAGCCTTTAAAGTGCGCTGCTCCATCTGGTGAAATATGTTTTGTACATCTACAAAATGGCGGTTATCCAAATCAAACGCAATTTCGGCCCGTAAAAACTCCTCCATCAGCATGGGTATATCAAACTTGTTGGAGTTATATCCGGCCAGGTCGCTATCGCTGATAAATTCAGCTATAAGCTGTCCTATCTCTTTAAATAGAGGCTCGTCTTTAATATGCTCGTCGTAAATACCATGTATCAGTGACGACTCCAGCGGAATAGGCATACCGGGATTTATGCGCCATGTTCTCACCTCTTCGCTGTGATCGGGATGAAGTTTAATAATTGATATTTCGACAATACGGTCAGCGCCCACATTCACCCCTGTAGCTTCCAGGTCAAAAAAAGCGAGTGGCCGTTTTAAATTTAATTTCATTGATAAAAGAAGTTGTATTAATTGAAAGCAGTAAAAGTCTTAAAAAGAATCTACACTATAAATTTTTAATTGGTTTTAATTTATCTGTTAAAAAACCTTACTTATCCTATTTATTTTAGCAAGGCGGACGTAGTTGATGCCGATGAGTATAGTGTGGTGCTGGTTAAAAATTAGCTAAAAATAATGATCCCAAGTATGATGCCCGCTATCATAATGATATATAATAATATCTCATTGCCGGCAAATTTTTTGTATTTCGTCCAGAAACTATAACCTTCTTTTTCTTCAGCCATGATGAATGCAAAGTTATAGAATATAAATATGTAGTAAGTAAGAATAGAAGTAATAACTTTACTATTTTCCCTGTGTAGCTATAGCAGCTGAATCAAGCGGCATAATTGACCCGGCCCTTGTAAAATGTTTATACATAGATGGATCATGCAGTTTAACTATCATAACTCCCTTTGATGAACTGGCATGAACCACATAACCGTTTTGCAAATAGATACCCACGTGGCCGAATTTCCTACCGTCAAAATCAAAAAACACTAAGTCGCCTTCTACCAGTTCTTCCTCGTACTTGCGTTTTATAATATTTACCTGTTCACTTGTGGTGCGTGGGATACTAACGCCGTAAACTTGTTGTTCCAGCAAAAGAGCTAATCCGGAGCAGTCAACACCGCTTTTATCCAAGCCGCCAAATTTATAAGGGGTGCCCATCCATTGATCGATAAACGCATATAAACGGCCGTTTTGAATGTTGCTTTTATCAACTTCCATTATAGCCGAGTATTTATCGGCAATGCTTTGCTGAGGTGGCACAATTTCGCCCGGCTCGCCTTTAAGTACTGCCCTGCGCGAGTGGCAGGAACTAAATGCGATAGCAAAAACACATAAAACACAAAACAGGTAGCGGCTTTTGTTCATTTACTCAATGATACGACCAAAAAGCAATATAAGTTTCCCCCATGTTATTAACATTTCCACAAATGAACCGGGACTTATGGATTAAATGGATTTATTGAATAGAACTTTCGAAAGGCCTAAATCCGAAATCGAATATCCGAATTCTGAAACCTAATCACCCTTTTATCACCCGTTGTATCTCATCCAGCTTCATCAGGGCCTCTACCGGGGTTAGTGTGTTTACATCAAGATTGTTGAGGGTATCCCTGATCTTTACCAGTACCGGGTCGTCTATCGAGAACATTTGCATTTGTACGGCTTGCTTTTGCACTTTTCGGATGCTTTCTTTGATATGCTCCCCTCCTGTCCGTTCGTTTTCAAGCTTCTTTAAAATCTCGTTGGCACGGCTTAATACTTTTTGCGGCATGCCAGCCAGTTTAGCCACATGGATCCCGAAACTGTGCTCGCTGCCGCCCGGCACCAGTTTACGCAAAAAGATGATTTGCTGCCCAACTTCTTTTACCGATACATTAAAGTTCTTGATACGGCTAAACGAATTGCTGAGTTCATTTAGTTCATGATAATGCGTGGCAAACAGCGTTTTTGCCCTGGCAAGTGGCTGATTATGCAAAAATTCGGCAATTGACCAGGCAATGGAAATGCCGTCATATGTAGATGTACCGCGGCCAATTTCATCCAATAGGATTAAGCTCCTATCCGAAAGATTGTTAAGGATGCTCGCCGTTTCATTCATCTCCACCATAAAAGTTGATTCACCCGACGACAGGTTATCTGATGCTCCTACCCTGGTAAATATCTTATCTACTAAACCAATGGAGGCTGCTTTTGCAGGCACGAAGCAACCCATCTGCGCCATTAGTACAATGAGTCCGGTTTGTCGTAGTAACGCCGACTTTCCTGCCATGTTTGGCCCGGTAATGATGATGATCTGTTGGGTTTCCGAATCAAGATAAACGTCATTAGTGATGTACTCCTCGCCCAGCGGCAGGTTTTTCTCGATCACCGGATGGCGGCCGCCTTTTATATCGATCACCCGGCTGTCATTCATCTCCGGCTTTACATAATAATTTTTATTGGAAATAGTTGCGAAGTTAAGCAGCACATCCAAACGGGCCACCAGTTGCGCATTTAGCTGTATAGGCTTAATATATTCGGCCAGTGAATACAGCAAGTCATTATAAAGCCGGGTTTCCAGTACCAGGATCTTTTCTTCTGCACCTAATATCTGTTCTTCGTATTCTTTTAATTCCGGTGTAATATAACGTTCAGCATTTACCAGCGTTTGCTTTCGGATCCAATCCGCAGGCACCTTATCCCTGTGGCTGTGTGTAACCTCCAGGTAATAGCCAAACACATTATTAAAGGATACTTTGAGCGACGGAATGCCGGTTGATTCGGCCTCACGCTTCTGGATCTCCAGCAAATATCCTTTGCCACCAAAAGCAATCTTGCGTAAATGATCCAACTCCTCATTAATCCCCTCGTTCATCACCCCGCCCTTTACCAGCATTACCGGCGGTTCCGCGCTTAATTCTTTTTCAATCTTTTCAGAGATCAGCGTACAGGGGTTCAATTGTGCCCCTATCGCCTGTAAAGGCAAACTAATAGATGTTTCGCAAATCTTTTTGATGGTACCAATGGCTATCAAAGCTTTTTTAAGTTGACAAACCTCGCGTGGATTAGCTTTTTGCAAACCGATCTTTGAGATCAAACGCTCCAGGTCACCAATCAGGCGGATATTTTGTTTGAGCGTTTCGCTTAGTTCATCCTGTGCAATCAGGTATTCTACCACACCCAAACGGTCGTTAATGGGTTTCAGTTCCTTTAATGGCATCACTATCCAGCGACGTAGCAAACGTGCGCCCATTGGCGAGCAGGTATGATCAAGCACTTCAACCAGCGTATGTGCATTTTCGTTGGCCGAGCCAACCAGTTCAAGGTTGCGAACGCTGTAACGATCGAGCCACAGGTATCTGTCCTCCTCAATGCGGCTAATGGCCGAGATATGCTGCAGGTTGCGGTGTTCTGTCTCGTTCAAATAATGCAAAGCCACACCGGCGGCTACAATGCCCAGGTTAAGCTTATCAATGCCGAATCCCTTTAATGATTTTACACCAAAGTGTTTTAATAAAACCTCCGTTGCATAATCGCCGCTGTAGGGCCATTCGTCAAGGGTGTAGGTATAAAAGCGATCGCCAAAGGTATCTTTAAAATCACTTTGACGATTTTTAGGATAGATCACTTCAGCAGGCGAAAAGCTTTGCAGTAATTTATCGATATAATCGCTGTTACCCTGCGCTGTTAAAAACTCGCCGGTACTGATATCGATTAAGGCAATGCCGATGCTGTTCTTCTCGAAGTAAAGTGAAGCCAGGTAGTTATTACTTTTTTGATGAAGGATATTATCGCTGATAGCAACACCGGGGGTAACCAATTCAGTAACCCCGCGTTTTACAATTGTTTTAGTGGTTTTGGGATCTTCCAGCTGATCGCAAATGGCGACACGCTGCCCTGCCCTAACCAGTTTGGGCAAATAGGTATCCAGCGAGTGGTGCGGAAAACCCGCCAGCTCAATGTGCGTGGCTGCTCCGTTTGCTCTTCGTGTAAGCACAATTCCCAAAATACCGGCAGCCTTAATGGCATCTTCACCAAAGGTTTCGTAAAAATCGCCCACCCTAAAAAGCAGCAATGCGCCGGGGTATTTCACCTTTATGGCATTGTACTGCTGCATTAACGGCGTTTCTTTGCTGGTGTCTTTGGCCATTTAATTGGTTAAGTAGTTGATTAAGTGAGTGGTTTATTGAGTTAAATATCGGTTTATTGAATTAAAACTTAATCAACTCAATGAACCTAATCAACCAATAACCAACCTGTAAAGTTAATCGCTTGCTTTGTTTTTGACTGGTTTGTGGAAAAAAGTTTGTTTGTGGATTAATGATGGCCCACTCCGTCTTTGCGAGGAACGAAGCGCTAACTGGCAGACTGCACATGCAATTCGAAGTGATAAGTTTTTTCTCAGAGATGTTTACCCTATACCCCAAACCCTACACAGCCACTTTCAACTCACCCCTCCTGCTCCAAAAGTAAACAGCGGTAAGTAAACATATAAACGGTACCACCACGCCAAATTCGTCTATAAAGTATTTGGTGTGGCTGTTATAGGCGGTTATCGGGGTAAAAAACACCTGTATAAATAAATTATGACTGCCGTGCAGTATAGCGGCTGTCCATAAGCTGTTTGATTTTAAACGAAACCAGGCGAATATAAAGCTGAGGCTGATCACCATTACGGTAAAACAAGTAAGGCCGAACCATACAGGTGTACCGTTATTATAATCTGCAAAAATAAGTATCGGGTAATGCCATACTGACCAAATGCATCCTACAATTAAAGAAGTTTTGGTATAACCTAAGTTTTTCGACATCTCGGGTACCAGAAAGCCCCGCCAGCCTATTTCTTCTCCCAAACCGCTGGATAAACTCATTGTCATGCCGTAGATACCGGTTATTATAAAATACAACAAAATTACCAACCCGTTTGGTAAGTGCTCCAACCCAAATGATTTAGCAGTCTCACTCACAAATGCATGATTGTAAAACCCACCCCACCCGGTTAACCAAATAATTAAATACGACACTAAACTGTATAGCAACGGCACTAAATAGGCCCAAAGCTGGTGACGCCAGTTACCCCAACCCCAGCCCAGACCGGCAATTTTACGTTTTAATATTTTACAGGTGATAAAGGCAGATAATGCGGGGCAATACATCAAACCCACCACATACATACCTTGTCCGGCGTTAAGTTTACCAGTGTGAATGATGATAAAATAAAAGATGGAGCTTAAAGCAAAAGTGAAAAACAGGAATATTCCTATTGCTTTACGGCTTTGGGTAGCGGAGGTTTCCATTGTGATTAATTTAAGTTAGTGAAGAACAGGTTATTGTTATTCAATAATAAGAAATTAATGTGAGAATAAAAATGGGGTTGACGATCGCCTTAAGCCTTTACAACTAAAAGAAAAAATCACAATTACCACGTCCTTGCGGAGGAACGAAGCAATCTCTCTGCATAGGACAATTTTACGAATTTTATGCCGGAATAATTGTCTGAACCTTGATTATCTTGATTTCAGGATTAAAAGATACATGTCGCAAATCCTATAATCTTTTAATCCTCTAAATCATGGTTCAGACAAATGGGTCACTAAGTCCAACCTTACAACGAGAATGAAGTCATAGCTAAAAGCTCAATGTATCGTGTTGTGTGCCCCCCTACTTCCCCTTCAACGAATCCGCTTTCAAATACTTCATGTAGTTAACCCGGTTCATCCTGATGGAGCTATCTGTTTTGGTACTCACCGTATAAAACTTAACGTAATTGGTTAGCGGCTGCCACGATTTATTGGCCCGGATGTCATCCATAAGTTTTGAAAATCCTTTGGCATCAGGCTTTTCTATATTAAGGGTTGTGGATGAGCTGAGTGTTTCGTTCCAGTCGAACTGTGTAATACTGTTGTCTTTTGGCAGGGCCACTAAATTAAGGTAATAATTGGTTTCCTTAATAACCCGGCCTGTGGTGCTGTTTAGCTCTGCAATTTCGAAAGATGGGTTATTACCATGATTTGAACAAATGGACGGCACTACCCGCATAAACGATACCGGCTCATTGGCAGTATTATAAAATACTTTAAAATCGTTAAAATGGGTATGGCTGGCAATAATAAACCTAACCTTTGGCGCGTATTTAACTACCGTATTTACAAAGGTTTGGGTATAATCAGCGTTCCAGAAATTAGAACCGTTAAATGCATTGGTGCCGGGAGGAATATGCATAATGATCCACACGTTTTTATTGGCTGTAGCCGATAAACTGCTTTGCAGCCAGTTAAACTGGTTAGCAGCCATCTGCGGATATTTGCTGCCATAACCTACCATAGCGCTGTTAATCACCACAAGTTTTAAATTGCCGGTTTTAACAGCATAATAACCATTTGCTTTTAATGAATCGGCGGCGGCTTTGGGCAGGTTTGGCGACCATGCATCGGCAAAATCATTTAAAAATTTGCTGTCCTGTAAAGCATAATCCGTGCCGTAAGTATCGTTATTACCCATTGCCGGGATGATGGCTGTACCTGGAAAGCTCTCTTTAAATAACCGGGCAATAAACTGGATAGTCTTCCTTTTCAGTACCGAATCTGCCGGTGTTGCGCCATGCCATATAAAATCTCCGGCAATGATGATAAATGCCGGGTGTGGCAGTCGCTTTTTCATATTGGCCAATGCTGATTTTACAACACCATAGTTCGCATCCTGGTACAACAGGTTGGCGTTTACGGCCATTTGCCGACCGGAGCCTTCAAAAGTTTTTTTCCATACTTCAAATCCCCCGGTTTCCAGTTTGCGCCTTAGCGCAGTATCGTTTGGTGTGCCATATAACGGGCTAAAATGAATATCAGATACAATTAAACATTGCTCAATCACACCTTCCTTTTTTGCTGCCCGGGCATAAACAGCAACGGAAAACACAAGGTTTAAAAGAATGAGCAGACTAAAGTTTAGGCAGGAGAAACGGTTCTTCATAATTTTATCGGCATTGTTTAAGCGTACACACTTGCGGCAATAAATTTCAGTATTATATTCTATAAAAACAGGAAGTTAATGTGATAAATTAACGGGGGCTCATCCCAACCCTTCTCCAAAGGGGAAGGGCTTAGAAAAGAAAAATAAAAGTCCTCTCCTTTGGAGAGGATTATTCATAGTATTATTGATTTTTTAAGGTATTCATGATGGCTGCGCCGTTTAGGTGAGGCAATACTGTACTGTTTATTTACATTATCTTATCAGCATATTAAAACAACAATGCTAACTTCATAGCGAATTTCAGCCTTTACCAGCTATAAAAATTATCCAATTTATGAAAGCGAGAAAGCTATTTATAATCATATCTGTTTTAGTAAGCGCGTTTATTTTCCTTTGCGCCTATTATTTAAATAACGCGTTACTGGCGTTTGTAATAGTTGGTCCGTTTATATGCATGGGTGTTTATGATATGCTGCAGCAAAAGCAATCCATTAAACGCAATTTCCCCCTGGTTGGACGCATGCGTTATGTATTGGAAAAAATACGTCCCGAAATTTATCAGTACTTTATTGAATCAAATACAGATGGTACCCCTATTAACCGGAACGACCGGGCTGTAGTTTACCAGCGTGCAAAACAGCAAATTGATACTACGCCCTTTGGCACCCAGCTTAACGTATATGCCGACGGATATGAATGGATGAGCCACTCCATAAAACCCGTTGATGCCCATAAAATAGATCAGAATCCACGAGTAATTTTTGGCGAAGAGCGTTGTGAGCAACCATATAGCATGAGTGTGCTGAATGTATCGGCCATGAGTTTTGGTTCGTTGAGTCAAAACGCTATTGAGGCATTAAACGGTGGCGCTAAAATTGGTGGATTTGCCCACAATACAGGTGAAGGCGGCCTGAGTCCATATCATTTAAAACATGGCGGTGATATTATTTGGCAATTAGGTACGGGCTACTTTGGTGCGCGTACGCCTGATGGAAAATTTTCGGACGATGCGTTTAAGATCAATGCTTCGCAGCCAGCCGTAAAAATGATAGAAATAAAACTATCACAGGGTGCAAAACCTGGGCATGGCGGCATTTTACCAGCAGTTAAAAACACTGCCGAAGTTGCATCCATACGCATGGTTACTCCGGGTGTAACTGTTTATTCGCCACCTTATCACAGTGCATTCAGCACGCCGGTTGAACTGATAAAGTTTGTTGAAAAATTACGCCAGCTATCGGGCGGTAAACCGGTAGGCTTTAAATTATGTGTGGGTATAAAAAGCGAGTTTCTTTCTATCTGCATGGCTATGAAGCAATTGGACAGCTATCCCGATTTTATAACCATTGATGGCGGCGAGGGCGGCACAGGCGCGGCACCTCCGGAGTTTTCGAACTTTGTAGGCATGCCATTGCTGGATGCGCTTGCTTTTGTTGATAATTCATTGCGCGGCTTTGGCATCCGGCATCAAATTAAGATCATTGCATCGGGCAAAGTATTTACTGGGTTTCATATTGTGCGGGCAATGGCGCTGGGAGCCGATACCTGCAACAGCGCCCGCGCCATGATGATGGCCATTGGCTGCATACAGGCGCTTCAATGCAATACAAACGCCTGCCCTACCGGTGTTGCAACACAAAACCCTGCTTTGATGAAGGGGCTGGTTGTGGCCGATAAGAAAGTGCGTGTAGCTAATTTTCATAAACATACGGTAGAAAGTTTTGTTGAGCTGATTGGCGCTACCGGTATTGACCATATAGGCAAAATAAACCGTAACCATATTTACAGGCGTGTACAAACAGACATCATTAAATCGTACGAAGAGATTTTCCCTACCGTAGAAGATAACGCGTTTTTAGATGAGTCAAGGATTCCACCGGAATACCGGTCGCACCTCAAATATGCTTCTGCGGAAGAATTTTCTTCAATAGGATAAAAACAGGATCAATGTTGTGCATAGGTTTGCAACGGAACATTGTGGCCAAAAATAAATTATCACAATACTAAAAAATACTTATGTCCATAAGTATTAATACGCATGTAATATCAGGTAAAAGTACTCGTAAAAACACGTAAAAATCCTGATAATGTTCAATTTATCTTTAATCAACTTTGCATTGATAAAAGATATGATTTATTGTCATCCGGCAAATAAATCTCTCTCCATGGATATATTATTGAATATTACTTAACACTTAATTACATGAAAAAATTCAACTATTTATTACTGCTATTAGCAGTGGTGATGCTGTTTGCAGCATCGTGCGGAAAAGACGGCGCCGTTGGTCCGCAAGGTTCAACAGGCCCTACAGGCCCCCAGGGGGCTATTGGCCCCGCTGGCCCGGCAGGGCCTAACGGACAAAATGGAAGCATCATTTATAGTGGTGCAGGCGCCCCTGCCGCTGCAACCGGTACAACAGGCGATTTCTATCTCGAAACTTCAAATGGTCAATTATTCGGGCCCAAAAGTGCTTCGGGTTGGGGAACTGGGTTTTCGCTTGTTGGCCCTGCAGGAGCCACCGGGCAAACAGGCGCTACAGGCGCAGCAGGAAGCCAGACATTAAGCGGAACAGGTACCCCGGCAGCTACGTTAGGAGCCACTGGTGATTATTACCTGGATAAGGCAAGCTACCTGCTTTACGGCCCCAAACTAACAACAGGTTGGGGAACTGCAGTATTATTAAAAGGACCTGCAGGCACGGCCAACGTACAATATTCCGGCTGGAACTTTGCTACAAATTTAAGAGATTCAATTATTGATGCTTCCAACGAGACTGTAATGAACCTTGCATCAACGTCACTCACACAAAGCATATTGGATAATGGTACTGTAATGGTTTATTTAACTTTTGGTGCGGGTGTTTTCCCAATGCCATATACCAGCGGGGCAGGCGGAAAAACCAGTACCGTAAGCTTTATACCACAAGTGGGCCGTATGCTTATTACCAGGTACACTGCAGATAACTCCAACTCTGTTCCATTATCTACATCATTGCAATACCGTTATATATTGATACCGGGCGGTGCAAGTGTAGCAGCTTTGCATCACGTAAATTTAAATGACTATGAAGCAGTAAAGCGGTTTTACAGGATACCCGACTGATCATAAAAACTTTTAAATAAATGAAAGGGTGCGGCCGTTTACTGTGCCCTTTTTTAATGCAATACTATTAGCTATCACATAGTTCATAAAAATTATGGATGTAACGCAGTTACCAAATAAAAGGCACCAGGCGATGACTAACCTTTTGCTGGTATGTTTTATAACCCACGAGGTTGTTTATCAAAAATTTTTCCTCGTCTATAAGCCGCAATACCAGTATAAGCGTAAACGGGATAATGGTAAACAGGCCCCACCATGAACCGAGCGCAACAGGTACGCCCAGAAGGAGAATCAAGGCCCCAAGGTACATAGGATGACGTACCAGCGCATATGGCCCGGTTGATATGATTGTTTGCCCTTCAGCAACTTCGATAGTTGCAGAGGTGAAGGTGTTTTCTTTGAATACTAAAAACACAATAAAGAACCCAGTACCCACTAATATATCTCCAAAAATCACCACATAATCCGGCATTACAGACCGTGCCAAACGATGGTCAATTACAGGGAAAACAATTACAGTTAGAAATGCTGCGGATGCAAGCGATTGGATGATCTTTTGGCTTTTCTCTTTCTCAGAGGCCGGGCCGGCATTTACCCTCCGCTCCAGTAGCTTCGGATCCTTTTTCATCAGGTAGATAGTGATCGATAGCGCCGAAATCGAAAACACGGACAAAAAAACCCAGGCCTGCCAGTAATAAATGGTCCCCGCAGGAATGAATAGTAACGCTGCAAGGATGATAACAAGCTTTAGGAGCCCGCCAAAAGCTTTTTTATTTAAAGCGTTCATTTTATTTAAACCATTATTGATTATGGCTGTACCGGATTAACCGGGTGAACAGAAATTATACTGTCAACCACAAATTCGCTTACCCCTCGCCATGGCAGAGTATGCAGGTATTCTTTATAATGCAATTCAAGGTAAGCGCCGGCATCTTTATTCAACTGATCGGCAACTTTTTGGTCGGTTACCGAAAACATAAATTCGTTTGATTGGATGCCTGATCCCTGCACAGCGCCCTGTACCAGTGTACTGCGGATGCCTGTCTGGATCAGCCGGCCTTCGTAGGTTTTAAATACATATCCTTTATGAACAAAGTAGTTCATGGTTCCGGCCTTTGTTCCATCACCAAAAACAAAATAGTAACGATAATAAGTTAAACCGATTAAAATAAGCACCACAACGGCTATGATGATTGTTACTATACGTTTCATGATTTTATGGTTTAAATACCTAAAACAATGATAGCAAATTGGAAGGTATAAACCTATATTTTTTGTCAATAGGTTTATTGGTACCGGGGATATTTTATTCAGGGTTTCCTGATAGATTAAGTTAATCCATCGGGAAACCCTGCGGAGACATTACCAGGCAAAAATTAAAAAAGCGCCATCGGCGCTAAATATTGGCAGAAAAAATAATAAAATGTTTTTGCGTGCCGTAGGTATGTAATTATTGGGGATGCTTATAATTTTCGGGAGGTGTAGAGGTAATTTCACCAAATTCATTAACATAAGCTAGCATGCTATCCATATCTCCGCCCGTTGAATTTTGCTGACGATCCAACTTGCGCTGTTCTTTATCTTCCTTTTTTTTCTGCCTGTTTTTTTCGAGTTGCTTCTTCATGAAGGTAGCCTGTGACTTTGCCATAATATGATATTTAAATGAAAGCCCATGCCAGCCGGAATTGCGTGCCCCGGCGGCTCTGAATGTGTATCAGTAAAAGCTAATTTTGGCTAAGATAGCAAAATTTAAGCGGGAGTCACCATTAATGACCATTTTTGATTCGGGATGATGAAAAGAAAAACCGCTTTTTACCGTTCTTAACATCAGGTATTGCCTGGCAATTTTAATTAAAATGCTTAGATAGATGGAGTTTTTTGTCAGCGAAGATTCAATAGTAAGAAAGATATGGGGGAAGGCCGATACCTGCTTGTTTATTTTTGCTGGGGCCGCTGCAGAATTTGCACTAAATAAGGCGGTGGACTGGCTATATTTCACGGGCCGTTTACCTTCTGATCCACTTGGGCGGCTATTTTCTACCGTTGCTTATGCCAGGAAAATTATATTTTCGGAACGGGAAAATGCCTTACGCGCTATCGATCAAATAACCGCCATTCATAAAGATGTCGAAAAAAATCGCGGGGAACAAATACCGGACTGGGCCTACCGGGATGTTTTATTCCTGTTGATAGACTATTCTATCCGCTCGTTCGAACTATTGGAGCGTAAACTAACAGATGATGAAAAAGTTGAAGTGTTTGCTGTATTTTACCAGGTTGGTTTAAGGATGCAATTAAAGGAATTACCACCAAATTTTTCAGAATGGCAGGTGATGCGAGGGCAACACCTCCAACAAAACCTCATCCGGAGCGATTTTACACTCGACCTTTATAAACAATATAAAAAGAACCTGGGTGCGGTACGATATACCATTTTAAAGCAGGTACAACAAATGTTGGTACCCTTGAGAGTAAAAGAATTGCTTTCGCTTAAAAATATTCAGTGGCTGGTACCCGTACTTTATACTTATAAATTTTGCAGAGCAGTAAAAATAGAGGGATGGCTGAAAAATGCTTTGCTGCCTGCTGCTTATAAAATGCAGATACAGGCTTTGGACATTAGTTAATCAAAAAGAAAATCCTCATATGGGGATAAAATAATTTTCTAACCTGGTTAAATATATTAATAACTATGATAAGCTTTTAAATATTTAAACCAGGTTAGATAAGCGTTTAAAGCTTAATAATTCAAGCACAAAAAGTAGATATATCGGCTTAAAATCAATGCTTTAACTACCAGCCGGTACCTTTTTTAGCGTTGCCATTTTTTATGTGCTCTTCAGCGGTTGCTTTGCCCATAATTGCAGCCATTTTATTGCCTGCGCTGTCTTTACCTGTTGCAATGTACCTTCCTGATTTAATGTCAATAACCGGGTCGATCATTGGTACATTTTTGGTTTTTGTTTTTACTGAATAAGCAGTAATACCGTTTGTTGTTGCCATGATAAGTTTTTGTTTTTTTTAGTGTAAACCCTTGTTAGGGCAATTTGTTTTTATAAATTGGTATTGTTTATTAATATTTATTAAATATTTCAATAAATGTTAACAAGCAGGCAAGTTATATAATTATGCTTAACAAACAAATTCAATTAGTTAAATTGAATTGGAATAAGTGAATAGTTAAATAATATGGAATAAAATCATCTTTCAATAATTACAACCCTTACAACGTTTAAAACCATTCACTTAACTAACTCAAATCAATAAAAATTAATATTTGCAACTCTAAACATAAAATATTAGTTTAACCTCATCAAAATTAATGCTGTTAATTATAAGTTTACAAGCTATTTCATAAACCCCGATATTAAAATGAGAAACAGAGATTCGAGCATCCTATACCTTGTATTAGGAATATACTCACTAATGATAAACTGGTATTATAATCATAACCTGATCATACTGCTGCTGGGTTATATATTTTGGCCTTTGTATCTTGTTTACGAATTACTTATTGGCCATCTGTCTCACGATATGTGGAAAATTATACCATTATCTTATTTTAAGTAAGTTATTAAGGAGTGAATGATTAATGGTCAGCGGTGATCAGTCGTTAGTAAAAAATCATTATGAAGTGGAACAGCTATAAAAATTGGGTTTCACTTCATCATTAACCACTGACAATTCACCATCACTATTCATTATTTCCTACTCAATATTTACTA
>Ga0206874_1105_pt1 | contig 22604 bp, 18 predicted proteins | sample Alteio_BWOrgCont_12_FD_152629 | JGI IMG/M metagenome (GOLD analysis project Ga0206874, IMG submission 152629) | Enriched cells from forest soil in Barre Woods Harvard Forest LTER site, Petersham, Massachusetts, United States -... | ecosystem: Environmental > Terrestrial > Soil > Temperate forest >...
TCCGCGAAAAATGATTTCCTCAGCGATTGTCCCGCGAACCATTAAGATGAGGCGCCACCAGAAAGGTTTCGCCAACATTAGATTCATCACCTGAGTAACCTGCGGGTCTTCTTTAAAATGAAGAGCCGGCAAGAGGACGAGGTAGATTCCGGCTAGCCCGGCGAAAATCACGGATGACAAGGAAAACTGGGAATGGGGGCGGGGCGCCTTCTGTGGAACGTCAGGAAGATTCATCGTTGCGAACAACGATACCGTGCAGGCTTTCGAGATTCCCTCAGGAAAGAAAATCGCGGACGTCCCTAAGACGACTTGGCAAGACGCGGATGCCGTGAACACTGATCGCACGGTAACAATCGCATGCAGCCCAAACGGGAAGGATGTTGCAATTCGCTCTGGTGTGCGGCTTACGTTGCACAACCTCAACTGACCAAATTCCATCTGATTAAAGCGGTTGGTCTCTCCACACTATAAAGTATCACTTCACTTGATTGCATAACAACGTCGGCTCCTTAGACCCGCGGGACGTGCTTCGCTACGCCACGACCCGGCTATGCTCCGCTTTGAGCAGGCCGGCGGCTGAGACTTCAGAACGGCATGTACCTTTCAGTGATGGTGCCAGTTTGATCTTTAGTTAATTGCAATACATAGTAATACACCGTTGAGCCGTCGGCCTCGACTATCGGTGATGCAAGATTCATACGGGCGTTGCAAGGTTCCGGGGCGGCAGTACCGGTGGTAGCAAACCCCTGGCGAAAGTACGGTATAGAAACTGGCGCTGGATTCCCAACATTCTGGATCATCAAACCATATTGACCACTACCGTTGGTGGAACTGTACGGAGTATTACCCCATGCGCTATCGACGGTTCCGTCGTAGTCCTGGAAGAAATTACCGGTGGAACCAGCAGAATCGGGAACGGCGTTGGCAAAGCGAAGAAGGACGACCTCCTTGGTCGTGCCGGAATTGTTCTTGAGCGCCATCACAACCTTCGCGTAGGGGTTCGTCCCCGCGACCGAGCTTATCGTCTGGGTTAGAGTCCAAGCTCCGTCGCTGGTGGTCCGCTCGATCTTGACCGACGTCGCGGTGTGAGAAACCGTGGTCGGCGCACCCCAGTTCCCGCTATCCGTATATGCATAGTCGTAATACGCGAGATCTGTGAATCCGTCACAGATGCCGTAGCCTTCACGCGGGCCGATGCCCTGGGGGTTAAGTTGTTCGACGCCGGCAGGGCTTTGAAACTCAACGATGTTGCCATCTACTGTCACACAAAACTGAAGGTAGGTTGTGCCGCTACCGGAGGCGAATTTGTAGGTGCAAGTTTGGGTTGAGGCGGGACTGGCCGCGTCGTGTTTTGGTCTTTCCTGCGTCGTGTGGGTGGCTGATGCATCGCCGATGACTGCCTTTGCAGGGTGAGCCTGGGTGGGAAGCTGTAATTTCTGAGCAGGGGTTGATACAGCAAACAACAACGCAAATGCTGCGAGACACACTAGGGAAAGGGTCATGGTATTGAGTTTCATGTCTTTCTCCTTTTTAGCTTGAGCAAGCCGGCCCCAAACGGATCAAGCTCGATGGCACGTCGAAACTCTTTTTCCGCCTGAGGAGCCCGGCTGTGTGCGCTGGTTCCAATAAAAACGTCCCTTCAGGTAAAGATCGTAAGCTTCTGGGTTCACGGGATGGGCCTTGGCCGATCAAGTCGAACGGACCCTCTCGCCACCGCACTCGCCCGCGACCGTCTCCAATGCCAGGGTGTCGTGGGCGTCGCGTTCATAATTCGCAGCCCAAAGATGGGTCTGGTCGCGCACCTGGATGAGCTGCGCGCTGATGCGTACGCGGTCGCCCTCCCGGCGCACGCTGCCTTCCAAAACGTAGTCCACGCCCAGCTCGCTGCCGATTTGATGTACGTCTTCGTTAGTCGTTTTGTACTTCATCGCTGAAGTTCGCGCGATCACTCCGAGACGCTTCGGATCAGCGCTTCCTAGCTGCGTGATCATCTCTTCGGTCAAACCGTCGCTTAAGTACTCCTGGCTGGCATCGCCGCTCAAATTCAAAAACGGAAGGACCGCAAGCATAACTTTCCCTCCCGTAGGGCTAGCTCGAGGGCCAAGGTGCCGACGGAGAAAATAGCCGGACAGAACTAAGAGTGCTACAAGCACTACTCCTGCTATTAGAAAATGAGTCTGTCCTGAACGCGCTACGATAGCCGCTTCTTCGGGCGGGCCCGCGGCCGGCTCCTCGCGTAGCTCTTCAGTTACCGGCGCGATGAAGCGATATCCGCGACGGGCGTGCGTTTCGATGAATCGAGGACGGTCTGCCGAGTCTCCCAGCGCTTCCCGAATTTTGTTGATGGCGGTGTTGAGCCCCTGATCGAAGTCAATGAAGGTGCCCTCGGGCCAGAGTTCCTCGCGCAGTATTTCCCGGCTGACTACCTCTCCTGGATGCTTGGCCAAGAACACCAAGACCTGGAGAGGCTGCCCCTGCAGCTTCACCGTCAAACCATTCTTGTAGAGATCGCCGTCTCGCAGGTCCAACTGACACGGTCCGAAGCGAACAATTCTAGGGGAGTGAGAGACGCCCGCCATTCTGGGGCCTCAATATCTTAGGGAACGTGTCCGGAGCCTAGCATCTTAACCGCGGGACAGTCAAAGTTCTTTTCTTGTCTGACCAATGTTCAGGAGCAACCCGCGGAATTGGCTGGACTTAACAGGCAATAAGAATTCTAGGAACAAACAAGGTTCCATCCATTGATTCGTTGGCTGAGACGAGAGAAGGTGCGGATTCTCGGCTCAGCACTTGACGGGTGCTCGAAGCTGAAATCAACCGCGCTTGGGATTGGGATCTAGCTCAAATTCTGGGAGGCTGAAAATGATAAAGAGGCGTTTTTCGAAGAGGGTGATCGTGCGGACGTGTGTCTTGGCGTTCGTTTTGGCATTTGCCGCACTGGAATTCGAGGGCGTTTTTCGGGCCATGAGCGGCGTCGTAGGCTCCAACCTGAACCCCCTGCAAATCGGCCTTCTGCACTGGTATGAGGCCAACGTGACAACGCAATTCGCTGTGGGAACCGGACCCGGTGCACTGGCCTTTGATGGGGCTAGCGTTTGGGTGGCGAATCGTGGCAGCAACACCGTGACTAAGCTGAGTTTGAGCGGGACGCTCCTCGGCACCTTTGCGGTGGGGAATCAGCCCGTAGGCATAGCCTTTGATGGGGCTAATATGTGGGTGACGAATAGGTCCGACGGCACCGTGACCAAGCTGGCCAGCAACGGGACGCCCCTCGGCACCTTTGCGGTGGGAAACGACCCCAGTGGCGTGGCCTTTGATGGGGCGAATATCTGGGTGACGAATGGGGGAAGCAGCAACAGCGTAACCCAGCTGCGGGCGAGCGACGGGACAACGCTTGGTACCTTTGCCGTTGGAACCAGCCCCATTGCTGTGGCGTTTGATGGGACTGACATCTGGGTGGCGAATTCTGCCAGCAACAATGTAACCAAGCTGGCCGACAACGGGGCGCACCTCGGCACCTTTGCCGTGGGATCTAACCCCCAATTTCTGGCCTTTGATGGGGTCCACATCTGGGTGGCGAATTTTGGCAGCAACAACGTGACCAAACTGAACTTGAGCGGGACGACCGTCGGCACCTTTGGCGTAGGAACCGGGCCCGCCGGTGTAGCGTTTGATGGGTCCCACATTTGGGTGTCGAATTATGGAAGCAACAACGTGACCAAGCTGAGTTTGACCGGGACAAACCTCGGCAACTTTGCCGTGGGAAACAACCCCATCGGCGTGGCCTTTGACGGGGCGTTCATCTGGGTGGCAAATCAGTTTTTCTGCTGCTCGACTGGCACAGTTTCAAAACTGTAGATAGGCAGCTAGGTCTAGGCTTGCGACGACGGCAAGAATTCGAGCGAGCTTCTGCGAAAAGCTTTCGAGGATGGTGAAAACCTCACGGAATTGAGGAATTCGCTGTCCGGATGTTTTCGGCGCGCGGGTTTGCTCGGTCTTTCCGTTCTCGCTCCAGCCTAACTCTCCGCTCTTAGTATCATTTACCCTGCGGTGGCAGCTGTTTTTTCGAGCTAACTCCCGATTACCAGACATCTCTAACAACGCCGGCTCTGTCAAATCTGAAAACCGCGTCTACGGAACGTGCCTTGAACGACCGTCCGAGACTAGCTGGCGCAAGCTCAGGTCTTGCCAAGCTTACGACCCTCGTTCTGTCTTTGATTCCAATCCGAGACTTGGTCTCTCCCTCATGAGGATTGCTAAACCGCTTATAGCATCCGCTATCGCCTGCTGCTCTACTTCTCCGCCTGAACCCGCGCGCAGTTCTTCAGCACGCAAAAAAATTGCTTTTTCTGCGGCCGCAATCCGGCCAACAAGGTTGAATGGATTTGTGTCCAAGAATGCCTCTAGATAGCAATCTTGCCATTCCCAATGCCGTTTGCTCATAGTCTGCCCTTTATTTTCGGACATGCTTAATCATGCAGGACCACGCTTAGAAGCGACGTGTTAATGTGGAGCCCGCCGTTGTACTTGATGAAGCCCAGTTTTCTGAATTTGTTCATGAAAAAACTTACACGCGAGCGCGTCGTGCCGATCATTTCCGCCAGCAGCTCTTGCGATACTTTAGGGACCATCTTTTGGGGCTTTTCTTCCTTGCCATATTGTGCCAGCAGCAACAGCGTCCGCGCGAGCCGCTTCTCGCTGGAGTTGAAAAGCTGATCGACTAAATCCTCCTCAACCCGGATGTTCCTCGAAAGCATATAAGAGATGAAGCGGTCGGAAAACGCATGTTCAGCGTGGAGGACCCGAACCATCTCTTTCTTTTCAATTACCAGTACGGTGGTCGCCGCAACTGCAGTTGCTGATCCTATTCGTATCGGCTGACCAGCAAGACACCCCTCGCCAAAAAAATCGCCCGGTCCCAAAAACGCCACAACGGCCTCTTTGCCGGTCTCATTCACAACCGAAATCCTTACCCCGCCTTTTTGAATATACAGAACATTCCTAGCAGGATCGCCCTGCGAGAAGACCGTTTGTTTTTTCTTAAACTCCGTAACTTTGCGGGCCACACCCGCCGAATCGAGAAAAGCTTGGGCATTGAAAGCGAGCACCTTTGCAGTTTTGAGTTCTCTTACCATCGCAGGCAGGTGAAACCTCGCATCCAACTTAACTCCGAAGGAAGATTACTGTCTGTAGGGTGTCAAACACTATCGGTAGGCTATTTCAGTCCAATCTCGCGATTATATTGTTGGATAACTCCATAACACTCGCAGGTGCACTCTTTGAGTTTCGCCCGGCTCAGAATCTGCACTGCACCGCGCGTGTACTCGATAATCTGTTTGTCCTGCAAAATACCAGCAGCCAAAGTTACTGTCGGTCGGTCCGTCCCTAGCATTGTCGCAAGGAAATCGTGGGTGATCGCGAGCATCGGGGAATCCACTCTGTCTTGAGTGATCAGTAGCCAGCGCGCGAGGCGCTGTTCAATATTGTGGAGCCGATTACACGCGGCTGTTTGCGCGAATTGCATCCCCTGAACGACTGCATAGCGGGTCAGAATCCGTTGCAGCTCTGGAGCTGATTGCAAGACGCTTTGCAACGCTCCAATTTTCACTTTGAATCCGTCTCCTGCGATTTGCACGATCTCGCGCACTTGATTCCTGTTTATGCCAACCGCCGCCTGTATTCCCGAGAACCCTTCCCTGCCAACCTCTCCTACTTCAACAGTTTTTCCATCTTCGGTCGCAATTACAAGAGAGACCATTCCTGTATTTGGAAAATGCACAAACTCCAGCGGCTGGCCCGGTTCGTAAAGGCTAAGATGGTGTGGCATGCTGAGAAACTCTAGGTGCGGAAGAATCAGGGCGTATTCCTTATCGGAAATTGATAAAAGGATTTTGTTACCTACTCGGTTCCCCGTAGTGGTGGTCCGTTCGCTCGGCTGCATGATTTGAAAATTTCTCCTTTCAGTAAAAACGTTGCTCCCACCGTGTGCAAAAACCGGGTTAACTACTGAGGCTGCCGGTGAGCTTGCCGGTGAACTAGGCCTTGGCACCAAGCGACTTCCAGTCACGCGTTTACACGGCAAGGTTAGTCGGAGGAGCGTCAGCGGTAACGCAGCAGTTCCTTTGCAAAGCGCGCACACGGGACAGGTGTTGAGTTGATATGGTGTCTTGCGCCGCTCAAATCCAAGTCTTGAGTGAGATTTTGGACAGCACTTCTACCGGGTCAGAAGGACAATGGGCTGGGTATTTTTAAGAATGAAAGCTTTGGACTCATCTTCACCAAGATTGTTAGCCCTTTCTTCCTCCTCTTGGTGGATTTAGCGAAGCGAGGTTGCGCCATTTCCTTTACAACGTTGGCGAGTGTTGTTTTGTCGGATTGTTTCAATTTCTTCTGCCTCATCCCCTAGGATGACACCCGCACGAAGCATGAACTGTCTCTTTTTGCACACTTCGGTTGAATAATGCTGAGAATCGTCTATCCAATGCCAGCGGCGAGGGATGCGATGAATACGAATCCTCCATTCGTGCAATTCCCACGCTCCAATCGCCAGACAACTGTTTGCCGATCCCGTCTTCTATTTCTTCGAAAGCCCCTCCTAAATGAGGTTTCCCGACCTGTGCTCAAACCGTTGACACAAGAGAATCAAATGTGTCCTGTTTTGCTCAGATTCGCCATGCCCAATCGGAATATTCTTTCTTTGGGCAAATTTAATCACCCGCGGACCATTGATGGAGGGCAAAAAGATTCTCCCCGGCCTGGCGAGGCATCTTTATGCATCGAACCTCTCAAACTCACGTCGGACAACTTGAACAAGGTCCTATGCTGCAGGGACCGGCCAGTAGACGTCGATCCTTACGCATTTTATTCGTCCTTTGTGACGCTGCGAGCGTAGAACAGTATGCTCAGGAACTTAAGAGAGCACACTGCAGATTTGTCGCTGATGCGGTTCAAACTTCCGAGAAGTTAATTAAACAGCTGGATTCAAAAGAATATGACGTACTCCTGGCGAAATATCCCATGCTCAACTGGCAAGGGGCGCCGTTACTTGAAATGTTACGCGCGAGGGAGAGATACATCCCTGTTATCTTCCTAGCCGAACTGGTCAGACCGGAAACTTTGGCGGAGCTCATTACGGAAGGCGCTGCCGATTGTGTGGACAAGGATCATGTAGGCCACCTTCCAATAGCGATTCGTCGAGCGCTCAATGAGAATAATCTGCGTGAGGAGCGCGATCATTCTGAGAAAAAGCTACGCCATTCGGAAGCACGTTATCGCGCTCTAGTAGGGAACCTGACCTACGGAATGTGTCGCTGCGACGGGAAAGGCAAATTTCTGGATGTCAATCAGGCGCTAGTCACGATGCTAGGTTATGCGTCTCGCAGGGAGCTCCTCGGAACGACGCATGCTAGTGAAATCCTTTGTGATGCCTCCAAGCGAGCGCAATTGCTAGGGCATTTCGCTGGAAGCGAACGCGAGGATGTCAACGTTCCGCTGGAAACTGACTGGGGAAAAAAGGATGGCACGAGCCTGAAAGTTCGCCTTAGCGGACGCGAAGTCAGGACTAAGGGCGGAAACGACAGCTACGAGATTATCGTTGAAAATGTTACCCAACAGCGGAAGCTGGAGGATCATTTGCGGCAACAGGCAGCCAAAGACCCGCTGACAGGATTAGCCAACTACCGTCATTTGGTGGAAGTGCTAGACACAGAAATCAAGCGATCCGAGCGCACTGCGCGTGAATTCGCTCTCTTGTTTCTTGACCTTGATGGGCTAAAGAAAATCAATGACTCTTTCGGCCACTTGGTTGGCAGCCAAGCTCTTTGCCGAATGGCCGATGTTTTGTGCAACTCCAGCAGGGATATGGACACCGCAGCGCGTTTCGGCGGGGATGAGTTTGCGCTGATCTTGCCCGAGACGGGCGCGGTACCGGCCAGTTTGGTGGCACGGCGTATCTGCGAAAATCTGGGACATGATGGCAGGAAGCCAAAGCTTTCGGTCAGCATCGGGGTTGCTATCTACCCTAAAGATGGCGAAAAAATCGAGACTCTTATGAATGCGGCGGACGTCGCGGTGTATGCCATGAAAGCTAGAGCGCACTCCTCTGAGGCCCAGGTTCCCAGGGCAATCAAGAAGTTCCGTCAGGAAACTGCGGGCATTGGTAAGAGTCGCTCGAATCGAGTGTCCGCGTGAATTGAAGGACAGGTTCAAGAAACGAAGTGCGAGCTTTGTCACACATTTTCCGGTCCGTTATCCAATTAAAAGATGCGTGAACTGCTTCTTTTTTATCTAGCCGGTACAAATGTTGGTCATGATTTGCCCCCTAGCCCTTCCAGAACTTTGGGTCATGAGAATCGTCCACATCCCGACCCGAACCGAATCCAGAGCCGCGGGAATCATCAATTTCGTATCCGCCATACCCTCGGGATATGGCGAAGCTCCTAATACTTCAGCGACCTAATGTGACAGCCACAGAGGGGAACGATGCGGGTATTTGTTCGCCGGTTGCTTGTCCCTCTAAGAGTCTAGGGACAGCGTTATCCCACAATCGCGTCCGTCTCCTTTTGCAGACCGCACGCGAAACAGAGCAATCACGCAAGGAATGCTGGGTGCTCCGCTTCCGGGAGGAACTGGCGAAAACTCCCCTCACTAACTCCCCTCACTATACTAATCAGCCAACGAAAATGAAAACTGACCGGGTGCTAGTGAATATTTTTTACCTTAGTACTGCCGCGTGCCGAATAACAAGCTAAAGCAGAGTTAGCGCTGCGAGAACGTCACGAAATTTACAAGCACGAGCAGGGCACAGTCCAATTGATCTGGCACACAGGAATCAATTGTTCAGCTTCCACTTGGAGCTTCACCAAAGCGGTCTGTCACTTTTGACAATGGAAAACGAATCATTGAACGACCACCATCGCGTGTGAAGGGCGCAATCTGTCCTAGCTACTAAGCGTGCCGCTGCAAAGGCGAGACTCGCCTAGGAAGGAAATGACAATGGAAGAAAGATGCGGAGGCTTGAGTGGCAACCGAAGAGCACCGAACCTGACCTCAACTTGCCCGCGCCGGGTCGGAATCTCAGTCATGTCGTTGGCCTGGGTGCTGATGCTGTCTTCGCTAAATCCTGCGCTCGTCGCAGCGCAGGTGGCCGTGCAGGCCCGTGTAGTGGTGCCCACCGATCGCACCGTTCTGCCGATTCCGGAACCTCAGTACCCACATAGCACGGTATTCGATGTCCGGAACGCCACGCCTCCGCCACGGTTCGAGGTCAAGGCACCACCCAACGCGCCAAACGTCCTCATCATTCTGCTCGATGACATGGGTTTCGGCCAATCGAGCGCCTTCGGCGGGCCTATCCACATGCCGACAGTAGAGAGCCTGGCGAGTAGTGGTCTAAGGTACAACGAGTTCCACACCACGGCGCTCTGCTCGCCGACTCGCTCAGCCCTGTTGACCGGCCGCAATCACCACATGAACAACTTTGGTTCGATCGCTGAGACCGCGACGGCCTTCCCCGGCCAGACCGGGCAGCGCCCCAACAGCGTGGCGCCACTCGCGGAGATGCTGCGGTTGAACGGGTATAGCACGGCCGCCTTCGGCAAGTCGCATGAAACTGCGGCTTGGGAGGTGAGCCCGTCTGGTCCGACCGATCGCTGGCCGACGCGCTCGGGCTTCGACAAATTTTATGGTTTCATCGGCGGCGAGACCAACCAATGGGCGCCGTTGATCTACGACGGAATGGTTCAGGTCGAGCCATCGCACAGTCCGAACTACAATTTCATGACCGACATGACCGAGCAGGCCATAGCCTGGATGGGTTATCAAAAATCGTTAACGCCGGACAAACCGTTCTTCATCTACTTCGCGCCGGGCGCCACACACGCGCCGCATCATGTGTCGAAGGAATGGATCGCCAAGTACAAAGGCAAGTTCGACCAGGGCTGGGACAAAGTCCGCGAGGAGACTCTCGCCCGCCAGATCAAACTGGGTGTCGTGCCAGCCGGCACCAAGCTTGCGCCCAAACCAGAAGCCATCAAAGATTGGGACAAACTCTCCGCTGACGAACAAAAACTCTTTGCCAGGGAGATGGAAGTCTTTGCGGGGTTTGGCGAGTACGCCGACGAAGAGATCGGTCGGCTGATTCACGCCATCGAAAAAACGGGACAACTCGACAATACGCTGGTCTTCTACATTGTCGGTGACAACGGAGCGAGCGCAGAAGGCGGCATGGTGGGCCTCTTCAACGAAATGACTTACTTCAACGGCCAGCTCGAAACTGTGCAGGACATCATGAAGCATTACGACGAACTCGGCGGTCCGTCGACCTATCCGCACTACGCCGCGGGTTGGGCAGTCGCCGGGGATTCACCCTTTGAATGGACGAAGCAGGTGGCCTCAAGTTATGGCGGGACGCGCAACGGCATGGTAATCCGCTGGCCCAAGGGCTTCACTGCGAAGGGCGAGGTGCGATCGCAGTGGCACCATGTCATCGATATCGCGCCGACGATCTTGGAAGCGGCCGGCCTGCCCGAGCCGAAGAGCGTAAACGGTACCCAGCAGACTCCTATCGAAGGCGTGAGTATGGTTTACACATTTGCGGATGCTAAGGCTCCAAGTCGGCACACGACTCAGTACTTTGAGATTTTCGGCAACCGCGCAATCTATCAAGACGGGTGGCTCGCGGGCACCGTCCACCGAGCGGCCTGGGAATTCAAGCCTCGCAGGCCGCTCGAAGACGATGTGTGGGAATTGTACGATGCTCGAACAGATTTCAGTCTGGCGAATGACCTCGCTGTCAAAAATCCTGCGAAGCTCAAAGAGATGCAGCATCTATTCACTAAGGAAGCGATTAAATACTCCGTGCTGCCCCTGGATGACCGGACCATTGAGCGACTTAATGCTGGCTTGGTCGGGCGTCCCGATTTGATGGCTGGCCGCACATCCTTAACGGTTTATCAGGGGATGGTCGGGATGTCGGAAAACGTCTTTATCAACACCAAGAACCGGTCTCACACGATAACCGCTGACGTTGAAATCCCACAGGGAGGCGCTAACGGCGTGATCCTCGCGCAGGCGGGCCGCTTTGGTGGCTGGAGTTTCTATCTTCAGGACGGCAAGCCGACCTACACGTACAACTGGTTGGGCCTAAAAAGATACACAGTTTCCGCCTCGCAGGCTTTGCCTGCTGGAAAGGCAACCATCCGTTACGAGTTCGTGTATGACGGCGGGGGAGTTGGCAAGGGTGGCACGGGCACGCTGTACGTCAATGGGAAAAATGTTGCGACCGGCCGCATCGACCAAACCCAATGCTGTGCGTTCTCGGCGGATGAGGGTGCCGACGTGGGAGCGGACGAGGGCACGCCGGTCACCGAGGATTACCAGGTGCCGTTCAAGTTCACCGGAAAGATAGACAAGGTGACCATCGAACTGAAAGAGATGACGCCATCCGTTGCGGACGAAATGGACAAAACTCGCAGAGAGGCCGATATGAAGAAAGCGCTGTCCGACTAACACCGAGAAGCACAGAGACAGTAAAAGCGAGGACTTGGAATAACCCACGATACTTCTCCGGCGTGTTCTCCAAAATCTCTCGCATTTGTACCGGTGACCAGATGGGTCTCGCGATACGCCGTACGGTTGGCTTGAGGCGATTGCGGATTTGGGGACTTCGCCATGAGATCGTTATCCGCCGCAAGCGAGGAGAGTCCCGGCGCAATAACAAGCAGATTGGGAGTCGCGACGACTCTACCCCAGGTTGCGGTCTAAGTCGCGGAGGCTCGCGCATGGCCACGCTGAGTCGCGAGATGTTCTAAAATCGCATGGCTTGCTACGCCAGGTTGGTCGGTCTCGAAAATGTGGCTGGCTCGAGGAATCAGGACCAGCTTGGCCCCAGGAATCCGTTCGGCGATTAAACGGCCGTTTGCGGGTGGAATGAGCATGTCGGTCTCGCCGTGAATGAGTATTGTTGGAGCATTTATTTGCGCGATGCGGCTGTAGGCCTCCCAAGCGATGACGCCTTGTAGCTGACCTAGGTATCCTTGCGCAGTGGGATACCACTTCATGCGGATAGCCATATCTTCGTCGATTCGTTCGCGCGGCGTGTCAGGGTCGTAGATGAACGGGATGATAGCCTCCTTTGCTTCTTCTGGGGTCATACCTTGGCGTGTAAGAATTTCAAGCACCTCGGGCTCCGCCCGCACCGCATGAGGGCCGCCCGCAGCAGTACAGCCCAAGATCAGCGAACGGACGCGCTTCGGATATTGCAGCGCGAATTCCTGCGCAATCATGCCTCCCATCGAAACACCGAAGACATGCGCGTTCTGGACGCCTGCAGCATCGAGGACGGCTGCTGCGTCGGAGGACATCAATTCGATGGAATAAACGCCGGGGGGTACGTCGCTTTGTCCCACGCCGCGATTATCCAAAGCGATGGTGCGGTAGGTTTGCGCAAGAATCGGGCGGGTGCGATGCCACATGTACGACGGATAGCTCAGGCCCTCGATGAGCAGCAGAGGTTCGCCGGAGCCTTGTTCATCCCAGTAAATTTTGGCGCCTTGATTTTCAACAAATGGCATCAAACCCCCCATAGCTCAAAATATTAGATCGCGGGGCGGGCCTAGAAAAAATCAGCGAATCAGATAGTGACCCACAGATGAACGTTACTAACGCGGCTGCCATTGTATATAATCCGCCTCATGATGCCAAACCAAGAAACTCAATATCACTTAGCCGACCAGGTCGCCACCATAACTCTCAACCGGCCCGATAAACTGAATGCCTGGACCGCGACAATGGAGCACGAAGTGCGTGCCGCAATGGCAGCGGCGGAGCACGATGAGAATGTCCGTGTGATCATTTTAACCGGCGCCGGACGCGGATTCTGCGCGGGCGCCGACATGTCACTGTTGAGCACGATCTCGGAAAAAGGAATCGACGCTGCGCAACGGGCGCAGGCCACGCAGCCTACCAGCGGGATCAGCGAAGGCATGCGAGCGGATTTTCAAAGGAAATATTCGTATTTCCCGGCGCTCACCAAGCCCGTGATTGCGGCCATCAACGGACCAACGGTGGGCTTGGGTCTGCTGATTGCCTTGTATTGCGATCTACGTTTTGCTTCCGACGCGGCGCGTTTCAGCACAGCGTTTGCCCGGCGGGGATTGATCGCAGAGTACGGAATGGCGTGGATGTTGCCGCGTCTGGTGGGCCATGCGAACGCTCTTGACCTGCTGTTCTCGGCGAGGATGATTGATGCCGCAGAAGCGTTGAGGACCGGGCTAGTGAATCAGGTTTACCCGCAAGAAACATTTAGCCAGAAGGTGCGCCAGTACGCGCTAGATTTGGCTTCAAACGTTAGCCCGCGCTCGTTGCGGGTGATCAAGCGGCAAGTCTACGATGCGATGTTCCAAACACTTGCTGAGTCGTTTGAAGCCTCCGAGCGGGAAATGCTCGCGAGCCTACAATGCGAAGATTTCAAGGAAGGAGTGGCACACTTTGTTGAAAAGCGCCCTCCGGTGTTCACGGGGAAATAACCGAGATCTATGAGCTTTGAACTCAGCGCCAAGGCTAAGGAACTCCAACAGCGTTTGCAGCGATTCATGGCTGCTTACGTATATCCGAACGAGCATCGATTCCACGAGGAAGTAGCGCGTGAGCGCTGGAAACCGACGAAGATCGTCGAAGAACTCAAATCAAAGGCGCGCAACGAGGGATTGTGGAACCTGTTCTTGCCGCAAGATTCAAACGGTGCCGGCTTGACGAACCTAGAGTACGCGCCGCTTTGCGAAATCATGGGACGCAGCCACATGGCGCCGGAAGTTTTTAACTGTTCCGCTCCCGACACGGGAAATATGGAAGTGCTGGCGCGTTATGGAACGCCCGAGCAGAAGGAGAAATGGCTGAAGCCGCTCCTGGCAGGCGAAATTCGATCCTGCTTTGCGATGACGGAGCCGGACGTTGCTTCCTCAGATGCCACTAACATTTCCGCAAGTATCTTACGAGACGGCGATGAGTACGTAATCAACGGACGGAAATGGTGGTCGTCTGGAGCAGGGGATCCGCGGTGCAAGATCGCGATCTTTATGGGCAAGAGCGACCCCGCGGCACCAACGCACAAACAGCAATCGATGATCCTGGTTCCGCTCGACACGCCGGGAGTCACCATCGTCCGGCTTTTAAACGTTTTCGGCTACGATCACGCGCCGCATGGCCACGCTGAGATTAATTTTGAAAATGTGTGTGTTCCGGCCGCGAACATGTTGCTTGGCGAAGGCCGAGGATTTGAGATTGCGCAGGGACGCCTGGGTCCTGGGAGGATTCATCACTGCATGCGTTGCATCGGCATCGCGGAACGTGGGCTGGAAACCATGTGCAAACGAGTGCAAACAAGGGTGGCGTTCGGGAAACCGTTGGCAGAGCAGGGAACGATTCGCGCGGACATCGCCGAGTCTCGGATGGAAATTGAACAGGCGCGCCTGCTTACGTTGAAAGCCGCGCACATGATGGACACGGTCGGGAACAAAGCGGCGCGGGCCGAAATCGCGATGATCAAAGTTGTGGCGCCTAAGGTGGCGTTGCGCGTTCTGGATCGGGCGATTCAAGCACACGGCGGTGCCGGAGTGTCACAGGATACTTTTTTGGCTAGCTCCTGGGCCATGGTTCGCACGTTGCGGCTAGCCGACGGGCCGGATGAAGTTCATGTGGAGTCGATTGCGAAGTGGGAGTTGGCGAAGTCCAAGAAAAGCTGATGCCGCCGCTCGTCATCAAGAATCCGCAATCGCTGAAAGAATTCGTGGGCCGGGAAATTGGCGTCACGGAATGGTTTCCCGTCACGCAAGAGCGGATCGAGCGGTTCGCCGAAGCCACAGAAGACCGGCAGTGGATTCACACAGGCCGCGCGAGGGCGAGAAAGGAATCGCCGTACGGCGACACCATCGCTCACGGGTTTCTTACACTTTCTTTGCTCAGCTACCTCATGAAGGAAGCGATTCAAGTCCAAGGCGGCGTGCGCTTGGCGGTGAATTACGGTTTGAATCGCGTGCGATTTCCCGCTGCAGTGCGCGCTGATTCCAGGATTCGTGCACGAATTGCGCTTCTGGAATTGAAGGAACTCTCCGATGCGGTGGAGGCGACCTACTCCGTAACCATAGAAAACGAAGGATCTGCAAGACCAGTTTGCGTTGCGGAGTGGATCGTCCGCTACTACCGCTGATTAACATTCATTCGACTGCGAATTTGGAAAGCTCAACCGAGCGATGCGCTAAATTCGGCCAGTTTGCGCGCAGCGCAAAGAAGCACGCAAGAGTATTTGGATTCTCTCGGGCATGGCCGCAAAGCGCTCGTCTTTAGTCAGGCCTTGATGATAGCGATAATAAATTTGCTGCACGATGACGGCAAGCTTGAAACGGGCGAAGGTGAGATAGAAAGCGATCTGCGAAGCATCGCATCCTGTTTTTTGAGCGTAGTAGTGAACGATTTCTTCCCGTGTGAAACTGCCCGGATCGTTTGTGGGTCCCCAGCGATTTTGGTCCAGTTCTTCAGGGTCCGTTGCATCGATCCAATAGGCCAGTACGGCGCCGAGATCTGAAAGAGAGTCGCCGATGGTGCACATCTCCCAGTCGAGCACGCCTACAATTCTCGTGATGTCGCTCGAATCGAGAACTACGTTGTCGTACTTGTAATCGTTGTGGATCAGCGAAACGGCGCTAGTGGCCGGCATGTGCTGCTCGATCCACGCGGAGATTTTCTCCACTTCGGCGTAATCGTGAGTCTTGGAGCCGTAGTAGCGCTCGGTCCAGCCGCGGACCTGCCGTTCCAGATATCCCTCCGGCTTACCCAAACCGGAAAGCTCCGCCGCGACATAATCGACGCGATGCAGGCGTATGAGATTCGCGACAAACGACTCGCTGAGCCGGCGTGCTGTTTCGGCAGGAAAATCCAGAGCGGGCGGGAGATGTCTGCGAAGGATGATGCCGTGAATCGGTTGCATGAGGTAGAACGGAGCACCGATCACGGAAGCGTCATCGCAATAGAGAAGCACTTCGGGAGCTGGCGCATAGACGGAGTGAAGCTTTGAGAGCACGCGAAATTCGCGGCTCATATCGTGGGCGGATTTCACCTTGCTTCCGAACGGCGGCCGCCGAAGAACCAATTCCTTGGCGCCGAGAAGCAATGAATAAGTCAAATTCGAATGACCGCTGGGAAATTGGCGAATCTCGAGCGCACCTGTTTCGTTAGGGAAGTGACGGTACAAGAAAGGTTCGAGCTTCGCTACATCCAGCTCTTCGCCAGATCGAATGGCCGCTGGATGGTCCAGGAAATCGCTCATAAGAAGCCTCCCCTAGCGGTGAGTGAGCATTGCAGGATCGTCGAGATGCCCGTGGACATTGAAAGAGCTCAGCGTAAACCGGTCAGCGGAGTAAAGGAATTCACTCCAGGAAGAATTCCGCGACATCCAGCTCACTTGCAAGGTGTTTTCCTGCGACAGTCGCAAAGCATGCTGCACGGCAACAGCGATGGGACCACCCGAAGTAAAAATCGCGACCCGTTCACCGCGTCCGCAGGCAGAGAGAAACTTCACCAGACGGGAATTCACTCGCGAGCAAAACTCCAGCCAGGTTTCCACACCTTGCACACAAATCGCGCCGCGGACCCACTCACCGATGACGGCCTCGAAAAGGCGTTGGAAAGTGACGCGTTGCTCCGTGGTGCCAGAGGATGCTTGAAACGCCGCATGGAGATCCCGAATTCTCGGTACGCTTTCGAGCAACTGGCGCAGACTGCGTTTGAGCACAGCTTCGCCTTGGTATTCATCGAATTCCGGAAGCAAAAGAGGCTTTGGAAACTCCAGACCCGCTTTCGCGTAGGCCTCGCTCACCAGTCTTAAGGTGTTTTGCTGACGGACACAGGGACCGACGCCGGTGCGAGCAAAGGTCACGCCACGTCGCACCCAGTATTCGCCGAGTAGACGCGCCTGCGCTTCTCCGAGTGTGGACAACTTGTCATAATTTTCTTCGAGAAATGAAGCTTGCGCGTGACGGACGAGAAGGAGGGTTCCCATGGTTAGCTCAACATGGCCTCAATCGCTATACCGCAAGACGAATCGCGGAAGATAAAATTCGGTAGGTTCGCACTTCGATAGCTCGCGCGTGACTCTCAATTGGCGCGTTCGAACAAAGCTGCCGCGCCCTGTCCTCCTCCAATGCACATGGTGACGACACCGTAGCGCGCTTTGCGGCGGGCCATTTCGTTGGCGATGGTGCCGACCATTCTGGAACCTGTCATTCCGAAGGGATGGCCAATCGAAATCGAGCCGCCGTTCACATTGAGTTTTTCAGGGTCGATGCCCAGGCGATCGCGGCAACAAATCACCTGGACGGCGAAAGCTTCGTTCAGCTCCCAGAGATCGACATCGCTCGTTCGCAAACCGCAACGACTTAGGAGTTTGGGGACAGCGAACACTGGCCCGACACCCATTTCGTCCGGTTCGCAACCCGCGACTTGGAATCCGCGAAAAATGAGTTTGTAGGGAATACCCAACTGATCGGCGCGCTGGCGGGACATTAATAGCGTGGCAGATGCTCCGTCGGAAAGCTGCGACGAGTTGCCGGCTGTGACGGTTCCCTGGCCGCTATCGGGATCGAAATGAGGTTTCAGGTTCTGCAAGCCCTGCAGAGTGGTGTCTGGGCGGTTGCATTCATCGCGGTTGGCGGTGGCGTCCTGTTTGCCAACAATTTCTCCTGTTTTCTTGTCCAGAATGCCGCGAGTGACGTGCATCGGCGCGATTTCGGCCTCGAAAAAGCCCTCCTGCTGAGCGCGTGCGGTACGCTGCTGGCTCAGTAACGAGTATTTGTCCTGAGATTCGCGGTTCACTTTGTATCTCTTGGCGACTACTTCTGCGGTATTACCCATCACCATGTAGATTCCCGGCATTTTTTCCAACAAGCCAGGATGCGGATTGTAATCTCGAGTGATCATACTGATGCTTTCCACGCCGCCGCCAACTACGGCATCGACGCCCTCGTTGATAATCTGGTGGGCGGCTATAGTGATCGCTTGCAAACCGGAGGAGCAGAAACGGTTGACGGTTGTGCCCGCCACCGATGCGGGAAGCCCAGCCAGCATAGCGGAAGTGCGCGCTATGTTCTGGCCTTGCGCACCATGAGGCTGCGCGCAGCCGAGCACCACGTCTTCAATTTCTTTGAGGTCCAACTTCGGAGTTTTGCCCAGCACGTCGTTAATACAATGCGCGGCGAGGTCTTCGGGCCGCGTTAGGTTAAACGACCCACGGAAGGATTTGGCAAGAGGCGTCCGCGAACTTGCAACTACTACTGCTTCTCTCATTTTTTCTCCAGACGTAGGAACGAACTTACAGATCTACGAATGTTCTTCGGCAATTCCTTGTGGTTGCAGTCTCGCGAATGGAGGGCTAGCTCGCCACGCCTTCTTCCTTGCCAAACTGTGCGAAGGTTTTACCCTGTTCTGCAAGCCGCTTCAGCAGGGGGGCAGGCCGCCACGCCTCACCCTGCTGGCGATGGAATTCCGAGACACGTTCGAAGACTTTTTTGAGGCCAACGGTGTCGGCGTACCACATCGGACCGCCGCGATGTGCGGGAAATCCGTAACCATTCAGATAAATGATGTCGATGTCGGAAGCACGGAGCGCGTAACCTTCCTCGAGAATGCGCGCACCCTCGTTGACCAGCGCGTAGATACAGCGATCGGTGATTTCCTCGGCGGAGATCTTCCGCTGCACCGTTCCGGCCTCGGCGACCCATTTGCGAATGAGTTCATCAACAGCAGGGTCCGGACTCGCGCGCCGCTGGTCATCATATTTGTACCAACCCGCTCCAGTTTTCTGCCCGAATCGGCCAAGCTCACACAAACGATCTTCGGCAAAGGGCTGACGAATGCCGGGCGCTTCCAAGTGTCGATACTCCTTGCGGATGCGCCAGCCAACGTCGAGGCCTGCGAGGTCGCCGACGGCTAGAGGTCCCATGGCATTGCCAAAATCGACTAGAGCCTTATCCACGGCTTCAATTCCGGCACCTTCTTCGACCAGGAACTGCGCTTCGCGACGGTAGGGACCAAACATGCGATTGCCGACGAAACCTCGACAGTTGCCGACGAGCACTCCCACTTTGCCGAGCGTCTTTGAGAGTTGCATGCAAGTGGCGACAACTTCGTTTGAAGTAGCTTTACCACGAACAATCTCCAGCAATCGCATGACATTCGCAGGGCTGAAGAAATGCGTGCCGATCACAAATTCGGGCCGAGAGGTAGATGTAGCAATCTCGTCGATGCTCAGCGTTGAGGTATTACTGGCAAGGATCGCGCCTGGCTTGCACACGCGATCCAGCTCCTGGAAGACCTCCTTCTTAAGAGCCATGCCTTCGAACACGGCTTCGATCACCAGGTCAACGTTTGAAAAACCGTCATAGCTAAGTGTTGGTGTGATGCGGTTGAAGCGTTCGTTGGCAGCTTCCTGAGAGAAACGTCCGCGTTTTACGGAATTCGCGTAGTTCGATTTGATGATTGCCAGTCCGCGATCAAGGGCGGCTTGATCCGCCTCTTTCAAAAGCACGGGAATACTGGCGTTAGCGAGGACCATGGCGATGCCACCGCCCATAGTGCCTGCGCCCACAACCGCGGCTGATTTTATTGGAATCATCGCGGTTTCCTTGGGGATGTCGGGAATCTTGCTGACTTCGCGCTCGCTGAAGAAAACGTGGATGAGCGATTTAGATTGTTCGGAGAACAGGCACCGGACGAAGAGTTTTTGTTCGGCTTGGCAGCCCTCTTGGAAAGGCATTTTGGTGGCGATTTCGATGGCGTCGATTGCGGCAACTGGTGCGAGCAAACCGCGCTGTTTCTTGGCGACCGTTTCCCTCGCGGCGGAAAAGATCGGCGCGTTGTCCGCGGCATTTCCAAGTTTTCCGTTTCGGTCCCGGGTTTTCGGGGCCGGCTTACCTGCAACTTCGCGCGCAAATGCAACCGCTCCCGAGAGCAGATCACCTTCGATGATGCGGTCGACGATACCGAACTTCAGCGCTTCTTCGGCTTTGATGGGATTGCCGGTAGTGCACATTTCCAGAGCCTTTGCGACGCCTGCGAGTCTGGGAAGACGTTGCGTGCCCGCCGCCCCAGGAATAATGCCGAGTTTCACCTCCGGCTGACCGACCTGCGCGGAAGAAACAGCCAGGCGATAATGTCCGGCCATCGCCAGCTCCAAACCGCCGCCGAAGGCGGTCCCGTGAATGGCTACGATCACGGGCTTGCTGCTGTCTTCGATCTTCAACAGCAACGGGAACAAACCAGCGCCGCGCGGTTTGCCCGACGTCATTTTGCCGAATTCCTTAATGTCCGCCCCGGCCACAAAAGTGCGTCCGCCGCCGATCAGGACAACGGCTTTGACGCTGTCATCCTGCGCGATGCGATCCAGCGCTTCGGAAATGCCTTCGGGAACGCCGGGGCTCAGTGCGTTGACCGGCGGATTGTTGATGGCGATGACCGCGACGTCATTTTCTTTGGTGAGTTGCACAAGATCATTCATGGAAAAATTCCTCTGGCTTGCGAGATTTAAGCGCTTTTCGCCGTGACCCCGCCGGAATCGATCACCAAGGAGGCAATGCGTTCGCGATGAAAGGTGGCGTCGCCGAATGCGGTCTCCGATCCTTTTGCTCGGCGGTAATATAGGTGAATATCGTTTTCCCAGGTAAAGCCCATGCCGCCGTGTATCTGTATGCCGCGGTTGCCCACGGTGCGGGCAGCGTCACTGGCATACATCTTGGCGATGGAAACGGCAGTCGATGCGTCGGGTGAGTTTTCTTCCAGAGCCCACCCTGCATAGTACACAGCGGAACGCGCGCTTTCGGTTTCCAAGTACATGTCCGCGCATTGGTGCTGCACGGCCTGAAACATTCCGATAGGTTTGCCAAACTGTTTTCGAGTTTTGGCATATTCGACCGAGATATCGAGTGTTCGCTGCATGCCACCGACCAGTTCGGCAGCCAACGCGGCAGTAGCGATGTCGAAAGCCCGAGCGAGGTTCGCAGTAGAGCCAATTTCCTCGGCCGGAGTATCGTTGAATTCAATGGCGTAAAGCTTGCGCGTAAGATCCATAGCCCGCATGGGAGCAATTTTCAGGCCACGAGCTTTGGAATCCACCACAAAAACGCCGTTGCGCGCGATGACCATGATGAAATCCGCGACGGCGGCATCCGAGACAAAAAGCTTTTCTCCTGTGATCCTGCCATTCGCCGCGTGCAGGTGGATATCCTGCTGATTCCAGCTTGCGTTGGACTCCACGATGGCCACAGTAGCGCGAACTTCTCCCCGGCAAATCGGAGCGAGGTATTTGTTCTTATAAGCCGACGAAGCTACGGCATCCAAGACCCCTCCTGCCAGCACTACGGTCGAGAAAAACGGCCCGGGCAACAGCGCGCGCCCGGCTTCTTCCATCAAGAGCATGAGTTCGACCTTGCCGAGGCCGACACCACCGAGGCTTTCCGGAAAAATAATGCCGGTGTAACCCTGATCGGTGAGTTTCAACCAAAGCGCGGAGTCGTATGCGGTATCCGTTTCCATGAGCCGCCGCATTTCCGCGCTAGGGCATTCCCCTGCGAAAAACTTGCGCGCGCTATCCTTCAAAAATTCCTGGCTTTCAGTCAATCCGAATTCCATAGAGTATCCCCTTAGTAGCTTCTGGGTAGTCCGAGGACGAAATGTCCAATGATGTTCCGCTGCACTTCGGAGGTGCCTGCCTCGATAGTATTTCCGCGGGTGCGCAGGTAGGCATAAGACCAAATCCCTTTATCGACGGCGCGCGGGTCGCCAGATAGGAGTTGACCGTAGGAACCGAGCAGTTCCTGCGCGATTTGTTGGAGGCGCTGGTTGAGCTCGCTCCAGAAAATCTTCTGAATCGAACCCTCCGGGCCAGGCACGCCTGTAGCGGTGATGCGGCTGAAGGCCCGCATCTGGTTGAAGCGCATAATTTCAATTTCCGCGCTGCACTGCGCGAGCTTCTGGCGGATGAGCGGGTCTTGGGCAGCGGGCCGGCCATTCCGTTGGACGCTTCTAGAGAGTTCAATAAGGCGTGTGATGGCGCGCTTGAATATGAGATGCAGGCGGGCACCGTAGGAACCTCGCTCATACATCAGCGTGCTCACGGCAACGTTCCATCCGTCATTTACTTTGCCGAGAACGTTTTCAGTGGGAACCCGAACATCGCGAAAGAAAATCTCGTTGAATTCGGATTCCCCGGTCATCTGCCGCAGAGGTCTAACCTCGACCCCGGGCGACTTCATATCGACGAGGAGCACCGAAAGTCCTTTGTGTTTAGCGACACTCGCATCAGTACGAACCACGAGCTCGCACCAGTCACCAATCCAACCGTAGCTGGTCCAGACTTTTTGGCCGTTAACGACATAGTGATCGCAGTCCAGTCGGGCTTCCATTTGCAAACCGGCGAGATCAGAACCGGCGTTGGGTTCGGAAAAGCCCTGACACCAGATTTCTTCTGCGCTCAAAATTTTCGGGATGTAACGTTTCTTTTGCGCCTCGGTTCCGTAGGCGATAATCGTGGGTCCAATGAGCCCCAAGCCAAGCGAATT
>Ga0206874_1106_pt1 | contig 22597 bp, 24 predicted proteins | sample Alteio_BWOrgCont_12_FD_152629 | JGI IMG/M metagenome (GOLD analysis project Ga0206874, IMG submission 152629) | Enriched cells from forest soil in Barre Woods Harvard Forest LTER site, Petersham, Massachusetts, United States -... | ecosystem: Environmental > Terrestrial > Soil > Temperate forest >...
AGTGTAACCTATGGATTTGCTATATCCGGAAATAAAAAAGATGATATTATTGCATGTAACGGAAGAAAGCAACCGACAGCATGTTATATAATCAACATAAAATTCAAACCGGCGGGAATAAATACAGCAAAGAATGGATATCTTTTAGGCAGCCTGCCATTTTTAGCATTTGTTGGTTTTATTTTTTTGAGATCTGTTAAGCCGCGCAGAGCCTTGCCTAACGATCAGCGCACCAAGGCATTCACTTTTGGCCCGGTTTTGTTTGATGCGCAGGAACGGCAGCTGATAATAAATAAAAAGACCATTGACCTGACCGGGACTGAAGCACGCCTGCTGCTCATTTTCGCGTTGTCTCCTAACCAGACTATAGAGAGAAGTCGTCTGCAAAAAGAGATTTGGGAAGATGAAGGTATTATTGTGGGGCGCAGCCTGGATATGTTCATATCAAAACTCAGAAAAAAATTGGAGCTTGATCCGAATATCAATATTGTTGTTATACGCGGCAAGGGATATAAGCTTGAAGTTAGCTCTTAAAGAGAATCTCCCCGACTCGAAATTAACTTTATCAGACTTCAATTTGGCATTTGTAAAACTTTTGTGAACTACTAATATGGTATTATTAAAAGAATTATCCTTACCTGAAATGACGGCCATCAACCAATGGATTTATGATATTTCGTGCCTCACTATAATAATTCAGAGAATACGTTATAACAATAACTGGCGGCTAAAACAGATTACTATTTATAATTAACTACATAAAAATGGAAGAAGATTCATTTTGGGGACCAAAGCTGCCACGCTGGCTGGTAATAATAATCGCATTTATCTTATTTTTCATGTTAGCCTTTCTATTTCTTTTTGCAGGCCTTCACCTTTACCATCGCGATTAGTGCTATTCACCTAATCTACTTATTTATAGGCATTTAAGATACCGCAATTATCCAAGTATTTTTTGTACGGATTGACTATCAGCAACTTAGCCAATTTTGATGATTTATTAAAATACCAATCGACTGATAATGAGCGTGTTTCGCAATGTTCCGGGTGTTCCGTGCGGAAAAATGGAACACTAAACTATATAGATATAAAACATAATTAGGTTTAAACAACAAAGCCCCGGATCGGGGCTTTGTACTCCAAACGATACAGATTTCTGATCATTTTTTGGAAGATATTGAGCTTCTTGGCCGTTTAATCTCATAAAATTAATAGGCGACGGGAAGATTATCCAATCGCTTCTATAGTTCGGATTTAATGTTCATAAACCAATCTTTTGATTGTCTGAATTATTGTAAATTCGAAGGTTACTTTAATTTTTAACCACTTTAAAAATGTAAAGCTATGGTCGATCGATTTTATTTCGATAATTCAACCGAAGATATTATTATGGCAATAAATAACTTTGATGATTCTATTTGGGATTCCGCATGGGCTATAAACAACTATTTTATTAATATCGGAGAAGGAACTGATACAATGGAGGAAGTTATTCCGTTAATTGATAATGTAAGGGCGAGTTATCTTTATCAAGAATTTATTATGTCACTTGCTATATCGCCAATAACCAAATCTTTATATAAAGATATTTTGAATTTGATTGCCTATAATGTATCGGAACAAGCAACTGTGCAAAAAAATGATAATCACTTATTTGCACAAGTCCTTTTAGATCGCCTTTGGCCATTAATTGAAGTATTACGTAAAGACTTACAGCTTCCTATAAATGTGGGAATTGTAACCGATTTTCTAACAAGGGTTGTAAATTTGAAATTATTCGGTTTAAATATTGGGCTTCCTGCTAAAGTTAATAATAAATTATCCAGTCAAATTGTGAATTTTTTTTGGTCAGAACGACACTTTAAAATTGACTTTCACAATGAATTAATCTTAAAAAACTACTTAATACTCCCGATCTGGTTTATTAGTAAAAGCACTGGAGATGGTTTAGGTAACTATAGTTCAAAAGGTGAAATGATTGATAATCTTAAAAGTTATCTCATTTGATCAAATCGAACAATTTATTGAATGATGGAGTAAATGTATCGCTAAAATTGACAAAAGAAAGTTAAAAGGGAATAAAAAATGAAAAGTATGTTATTTCATTTTCATGTTCCATACAATAACCCACGAAATTTCTTTGCTAACCTCAATCTTTTCGGCAATTATGTAAGAATTTTAAGCAAGTCGTTATAAATTATGTTCAAAAACAAGAAAACAGCCTTCAGGTTATTTTGAAGGCTGTTTAAGATTTTATATAAATCTTCAGGCTTAAATCCCATATGGGATAAATTGTACTCAGAGCGGGAATCGAACCCGCACTCCGTTTACGGGAACAGGATTTTAAGTCCTGCGTGTCTACCAGTTCCACCATCTGAGCATGGCATGTTAATATGGTAATTAAACCTTTTAACAATAAATCCCTTCTTATGGAAGGGATTTGAGCGAAAGACGAGATTCGAACTCGCGACCCCGACCTTGGCAAGGTCGTGCTCTACCAACTGAGCTACTTTCGCTTATTTAGCTATCCGCATGGTGAAAATTATATTTCCCTTTTGCGGAGTGCAAATATAGACAGAAATGGATATTCTGCAAGGGATTAATTTACTTTTTTTAAATATGCTATTTGTGAGTGGTTAATTGAGCTGGATTCAGTTGATTAAGTTATTGTGTGTAAGGAATTTGCCAAACTCACGAAGTTTTAAAAACTTCGTGAGTTTTACAAGTAAAGCCGGTCAACGCGATAAAAAACGCACTAATTAACCAATTCATTCAAAACATCAGCCGCCAAATCGCCTTCATATCCACGGCTAAACGCATATTGCTGTAATTTATATTTACGTTTATAGGGGTCTTTTTCGCTTAATACTCCGGCCTTCTTTATCAAAATCTTTTCCAGCATTTGTAAATAGTCATCATATGCTATGGTGAGTAACGCCTTTTTTATCAGTACATCAGGCACTTTTTTTAATTTAAGGCCCTGTTTTATCTTGATCTTCCCCCACCCTTTTTGTTTAAACTTTCCTTGGGTGTATGCTTTTGCAAAGCGTTCCTCATTCAAAAAGTTATCGCCAATCAGTGCCACAATGATATTTTCAACCGCGTTGCTATGTAATCCCCATTCGTATAATTTATCCCGCACTTCCTGTTGCGAGCGTTCCTGGTAGGCGCAATAATGCTCGGCTTTTACTCTGGCAGCTTTTTCATCTATAATTTTACTCGTTTTTTGCGGATTCATTAAAACCAAAATTCGTTAAAAATTCTTCTATTGGCAGAAATATAAGCAAATTAGTGCCCATGCCCAGTAATCAGTATCCGATAACAGAAATTAAGCAGATCATTAACGCCGATGGCGCCATTATTAAAGAAAGTGTTGTAAGTACCCTGCTTACTGATAGCCGGCGCATTAGCAACCCTGCCGAAGGCTTGTTTTTTGCCTTAAGCGGAAGGCGCAACGGGCATGAGTTTATTGCCGAGGCTTATGCGGCAGGTGTGCGAAATTTTGTAGTAAAGCAGGGCCTTGAGCTGATAATGCCTGATGCCAACTTTTTAATTGTTGATGATGTATTGCAGGCCTTGCAAAAACTGGCAGCTTATCACCGCAGCCGCTTCAAGCTGGAAGTGATTGGTATTACGGGCAGCAACGGCAAAACCATTGTGAAGGAATGGCTGTACCAGCTGCTGGCTGCCGATAAAAATATTGTGCGCAACCCCAAAAGCTATAATTCGCAAATTGGCGTGCCGCTTTCCATATGGCAGATCAACGAGAAAAACGATTTGGGGATCTTTGAAGCCGGCATATCAACAGTAGCCGAAATGAGTAAGCTTGAGGCTATTATACAGCCTACCATCGGTGTGTTAACCCATATAGGCCCGGCGCATGATGAGGGCTTTGAGAGCCGCAGGCAAAAGGTGCTGGAAAAGCTTGGACTGTTTAAAAATTGCCGACTGCTTATTCATAATTACGATACACTGATCGACTTTAAAGATGAGATCCCCGTAAAAAATTGTTTCACATGGAGCACTACCTTTAAGCAAGCCGATCTTTATGTTTTTAGCGAAACGGTTATCGCTAAAAACTTCTATTTGCGGGCCTTCTTCAAAGGGCGCGAAATTGAATGCCTTATCCCTTTTTTAGACGAGGCTTCGGTCGAAAATGCTATTGTTTGCTGGGCCGTTATGCTGGCAATGGGGTACAGCGGCACAGAGGCCGATAAAAGGATTGAGCGTTTAAGCCCTGTAAGCATGCGCCTGGAGCTTAAAACCGGCATTAATGATTGCTCGGTTATAGATGACTCATACAACTCCGACATCCAATCCCTCGAAATAGCTTTGAACTTTTTAAACCAGCAAAATCAGCACGACAAAAAAACGCTGATCTTGTCGGATATATTTCAATCGGGTTTACAGCAGGAAGTTTTGTACAGGCAGGTAGCGGATATGATCAGGTCTAAAAAAGTAGACAAATTTATTGGCGTTGGCGAGGCGCTTTCCGCGCACCGTGATTACTTTGATGTGCCCGAAAAATATTTTTATACCGATACAGCTTCCATGCTGCAAAACTTACGGACGCTGAACTTTCGCGAAGAAACCATCCTGATCAAAGGCTCACGCAGCTTTGAGTTTGAACGCATCAGTCGTGCGCTTGTACAAAAAGCACACGAAACCGTGATGGAAATTAACCTTAATGCTTTGCTCAATAACCTTAATTTTTATCGCTCCAAATTAAAACCGGGCGTTAAGGTTATGGCGATGGTAAAAGCATTCTCGTATGGCAGCGGGACATTTGAGGTTGCCAATATGCTGCAATACAATAAGGTTGATTACCTGGCCGTGGCCTACATCGATGAAGGCGTTGCCCTGCGCAAAACAGGTATCACTTTGCCGATATTGATACTCAATCCCGAAACATCTGCTTTTGATAAAATGACCGAATACAAGCTGGAGCCTGCCATTTACAGCTTTGGCCTGTTTGACGATTATATTAAATATGCACAGGACAGGAATGTACTAAACTACCCTATTCACCTTAAAATCGATACGGGCATGCACCGCCTCGGCTTTGAAAATCATGAGGTTGAAACGCTATGCGATTTGCTGGAAGAAAACCGGTATGTACACGTTCAATCTGTATTTTCGCACCTGGCTGCAAGTGAAGCAAGCCAGCATGATGAGTTCAGTTTAATACAGATCAACAATTTTGAGAAGGCTTTTAAGCAAATTGAGAAAGTGCTGGGATACAAAGTAATTAAACATATATGCAATACCTCGGGCATTGTGCGCTGGCCCAATGCACATTATGATATGGTGAGGCTGGGCATTGGCCTTTACGGGATTGACGCTTCAACTTCGGCATCTGATAATGGTTTACAGCCAATTGCCACTTTAAAAACAAGCGTATCGCAGGTTAAAAAAGTGCTGGCAGGCGAAACCGTAAGCTACAACCGCAGCGGCAGCTTACTAAAGGACGGAAAAATAGCCACCGTGCGCATAGGCTATGCCGATGGCTACTTGCGCGCCTTTGGCAACGGCGTTGGCAAAATGTATATTAAAGGATTACCGGCAACCACGGTGGGGAATATCACTATGGATATGTGTATGCTTGATGTTAGCAATATTGATGTCAAGGAGGGTGATGAAGTAATTATTTTTAATGGCGAACAGCGCATTGAAGAGCTTGCAACACAGATTGGCACCATACCCTATGAAATATTAACTAATATTTCACAACGGGTAAAAAGAGTGTACTTTTATGAGTAGAAAATAAGATACGATGAGAAAGATAGCCAAAGCCTTATTAAATTACTTTGTTAAAGGATTATTAATAGTAGTACCGTTAGGGGCGGCTTTTTTGCTGATATTTTGGGCGGTAAAAAGCATTGATAATGCCTTAAACCTAAGCGATTTTATATGGCCCGGCAGCAAAACGGGAAAGCCCTTGTACATACCGGGTTTAGGCATTTTAAACGTTTTAGTGGTTATTTTTATAGCCGGTATATTGGTAACCAACGTAGTAACCGACCCTATAAAACGCTGGTTTAACCGTTGGCTAAATCGTTTGCCGCTATTTAAGTTCCTGTATTCGTCCATAAAAGATTTGACAGAGGCGTTTGTTGGCGAGGAAAAGAAGTTTAATGAACCTGTTTTGGTAGAGGTAAACGAATTTGGTTTGAAAAAAATCGGTTTCCTGGTACAAAAGGATCTTTCATCATTAAACCTTCCCGGTGAGGTTGCAGTTTACTTCCCCTACTCCTATTCCTTTGCAGGACAGGTAGTCATCATATCATCAGATAAAGTAAAGCCTATTGACAAAAGCGCTGCCGATATGATGAAGTTTGTCATATCGGGTGGGGTAAGCGGGTTACACTAGACTATGCTTTTTTTTAAAACTCCTGATAGCTATAAAAGTGCTCACTATCATTAAAATTGCCGCTAACAAATAAGGCGCGCCGGGGAAATAAACTGCCGAGGTTTTTTTGGTGAAAAAGAAAAATACGTAACTGAATAACAACGGCCCTACAATAAGGCTTATACTATTCAAAATAGCAAAGGCCCCCTGTAATTCACCCTGTTCGTTATTTGCAACCTGTGCCGAGGCAACTCCCTGCAAAGCCGGTCCTGATAAACCGCCAAGGCAATAAGGGATCATAAATAAATAAAGCATCCAGCCTTTGCTGGCCACAGCTATGAGCGATAAACCGATGGCATAAAATATTAAACCTGCTATAATATTTTTTTGCTGCCCGAATTTAGGAACCGTGTATCTGATCAACCCTCCCTGGATGGCTACTAAAATTAATCCTAAAAAAATCCCTAAAGTGCCAACGCTTGCCGGTGTCCAATCGAACTTCTCATAAACAAAAAATGACAGCAAATATTCCACTGCTTTTTGTGCGATGTAAACCAAACAAGTGGCTCCTAATAAACTGGCCAGGGCTGGTTGTTTTTTATAGATCCTCAATAAAGACAAAAGCGGATTAGCGCGTTTCCACTCAAATTTCCTGCGATGTTCGCGTGGTAACGATTCGGGCAGAACAAACAGTCCATAAAGGCCATTGCCAAATGCAAATGCGGCAGCAGCCATAAACGGCAATCTTAAATTAATGGCAGAGAGATAGGCGCCTAAAGCAATACCAAATATTAACCCTATAGCAGAGGCCGCCCCCACCAAACCAAAATTTGCCGCTCGTTTATTCCCGGTACTTACATCAGCAATATATGCGGTAGCTGTTGAGGTACTTGCGCCGCAAATACCGGCTATGGTACGCCCAGCAAACAGCCACATAATAGTTGGTGCAAATGCCATTACCATATAGTCTATTCCAAATCCAAACAGGGAGATCAATAAAATAGGCCTGCGGCCGTACCTGTCGCTCAGGTTGCCCATTATGGTAGCAAACATAAGCTGCATAAAGGCATATACAAAGGTTAGCCAGCCATTATACCAGGATGCTTCCCTCACATCAATATGCCCTAAGGTTTGCAGTAGCTTTGGCAAAACCGGGATAATGATCCCTAAACCCAGCACATCAATAAAAATGGTGATAAATATAAATCCCAGTGCTGCGGAGTGTTTAGGTTTTTTGGCCATTGAGTTAGTTGATTGGGTTGATTGAGTGAGTGGTTGATTAAGTTAGATTAAGTTGATTGGGTTTTAAATTATTTATTCCTCTTACAACTATTATCATGAGGTTTAGTTTTAAGGCGAAAATTTTAATGAAAAAGAAAAAAGTAGAATAATGAATTAACTACTCAAACAATTTAATCAACTCAACCACTCACTCAATCAACCCAATCTAACTCAATCAACTAATTTCGACTGAAACTCCTCACCGCCAGTAATGCGCTTAACAGCATCATTACGGCTCCTATGGCAAAGGGCGCGCCCGGAAATTGAAAAAACGGGTTGGGTTTTGTGAAATAATAGAAGGACAAGGTCATTAGCAAAGGACCGAATATGGAGCTAACGCTCATCAGGCTTGTTAAACCGCCCTGTAGCTCACCCTGTTCGTTTGCGGGCACACTGGTGCTTATATAGCCCTGTATGGCCGGGCCTGCAATACCGCCCAAACAATACGGCACCAGTATGGCAAACATCATCCATCCTTTTGTAGCAAACGCAAATAGCGCCAGGCCCAAAGCATATAAAAGCAAGCCGACCCAAATGCTTCGTTCGTTTCCCAATTTCGGAATGATTATTCTTATCAACCCGCCCTGCACTATAGCTACCATCAAACCAACAAAGCCAAGTGAGTAGCCTACCCAATCATTGTTCCAGTGGAATTTTTCGATGGTGTAAAATGTCCACACGCTTTGTACGGACTGTACGGCAAAGTATATTAAAAACAGAGATGCGGCTAAACCTATTACCGATTTGTATTTTTTTAGCTGGATCAACGTACCCAGGGGGTTAGCTCTTTTTATATCAAATGGTCTGCGATGCTCAACAGCTAAGGATTCGGGTAGTATAAAATAGCCATAGGTTGCATTAAGCAGCGCCAGAACAGCCGCAGCAATAAAGGGATAATGCACATCATATTTACCCAATAACCCGCCTAACACCGGACCGATAATAAAGCCCAGTCCAAAGGCTACGCCTATCAATCCGAAATTTGCAGCTCTTTTTTCGGGTTCGCTGATATCTGCTATATAAGCAGATGCTGTTGTAAAACTGGCTCCGGTTACTCCTGCTATTATTCGGCCAACGAACAGCCAGCCTATAGTAGGTGCAAATGCCGAAAACAGGTAATCCACGCCGAAGCCGAGCAATGAACAAAGCAGTACGGGGCGTCTTCCAAACTTATCGCTTAAGTTGCCAATCATCGGGGCAAATAAAAACTGCATACCTGCATAAGCAGCGGTGAGCCAGCCCGCATAGCTGGATGCCTGGCTTATATCACCATGAATAAGATTTTCAATTAGCTTTGGCAGTACGGGTATGATTATACCAAGGCCCATAACATCAATAAGCAGTGTTGCAAAAATGAAGCCTAAGGCAGCCTGTTTTTTAGGTTGAGCGGTCTGATCCATGCCGCAAAATAAGAATATTTTGTGGAGCAAATCATTTGGTTATAAAAAGTTAATAAACGGCTTAAAAATTCGGTTTAAGTACATATTTTTCATAGAAACGGAAAATATGCTCTGCAGCCTCTTCAGCTGTATCCACCAACCTGTACAGGTTAAGATCATCTGCGTTTATATTATGCTCCTGTTCAAGCATTTTTTCTTCTATCCAGTTAAAAAGTCCTTTCCAGTAATCAATGCCGACAAAAACAATAGGGAAACGGGCTATTTTACCGGTTTGGATCAAAGTAATAGCTTCGAATGATTCATCCATCGTACCAAAACCACCAGGCAACACAATAAATCCCTGGGAGTATTTCATAAACATTACCTTCCGGATAAAAAAGTAATCAAACTCCAGTATTTTATCCCTGTCGATGTACCGGTTATGAAATTGTTCGAAAGGTAGTTCGATATTTAAACCTACCGATTTACCGCCAGCCTCATAAGCGCCCTTATTAGCAGCTTCCATAATACCAGGGCCACCACCCGAAATTACACCATAGCCCCGTTCTGTCAGCAGGCGCCCTGCATCCTCTGCTATTTTGTAATATTTATTATCGTTATGCGTACGTGCCGACCCGAATATGGATACACACGGGCCAATTTTTGCCAGCTTTTCAAAGCCTTCAACAAATTCGGCCATTATTTTAAATATTTGCCAGGAGTCGGTTACTTTAATTTCCTGCCAGTTTTTATTCTCGAATGCGTGTCTTATCTTCTCTTCTCCGGTCATGCCCTATGTGTGAATTATTGATTTAGTGAATTAGTGATTTGTTGCTATTACGTTTTTCTTTGCAGATGAAGTAATTAATAAGCCTGCAAAAGTAATCAATCCGTTAACTATTATCAGCTCGTTATCAAAAACGTAGCCACCCATTAATTCTGCCGAATGTGTGCTCAGGTAATAACATATTGCTGGCGATATTAAACAAATAAACGGCGTAAGCTTATCATTAACCTGCCTGTTGCTCAAAAATAAGCCGAAGGAATATAGCCCAAGCAATGGCCCGTAAGTATACGATGCTACTTTAAATATTGCGCTTACCACTGCCCCATCATTCAGCGAGTTAAAAATTATAATGGTTAAAAACAAGCATCCCGAAAAGGCGATATGCACATAATGCCTTACGTTCACCATTTTTTTACTGTTGATGTCTTTATTTCTGTCGAAGCCCAAAAAGTCAACGCAAAATGAAGTAGTAAGCGCTGTTAAGGCCGAATCGGTAGTGGCGAAAGTGGCCGCAGTTAAACCCAGCATAAATACCATTGCGGGTACCAAGCCCAGGTATTTTAAGGCGATGGTTGGATACAGGTAATCTGTTTTTTCAACTTTTATTCCATACTTGTTAGCATAGATCCACAATAATGCGCCCACACTTAAAAAGAAGATATTGATCACCACAAAAACGGCAGTGAAACTGAACATGTTTTTCTTTGCTTCGCGGATATTTTTAAGGCTCAGATTTTTTTGCATCAAATCCTGGTCAAGCCCGGTCATGGCTACTGTAATAAATAGCCCTCCCCAAAATGCTTTTACAAAATGGAACTTACTGCTTAAAAAATCACTGAAAAAGAAAATCTTTGAATAGCTGCTGGTTTTAATGGCTTCCACAGCTTCAAAAACATTATAGTTAAGGCTTTTGCAGATAAAATAGATCGACAAAAAAACCGAAGAAACTAAAAACAGCGTTTGAAGGCTATCGGTAATAATAATAGTTTTTAGGCCGCCTCTAAATGTATACGACCATATTAGCACCAAACATATCAACCCTGTTATGGCGAATGGAATATGATAACTATCGAAGATAAACTTTTGCAATACAATTACAACCAAATAAAGCCTGAAGGCCGAACCAATGATACGGCTGATTAAAAATATACCCGCAGCAGTTTTATAACTCCAGGTGCCTAATGCGCCTTCAATATAGCTGTAAATGGATGTTAGCTTTAGCCTGTAGTAAAGCGGCAGCAAAACCGTAGCGATGACGACGAACCCTGCAGCGTTCCCTAAAACAAACTGAAAATATTCAAACTGATCGCCCGTTGCAGCGCCAACTTTTCCCGGAACGGATATGAAGGTCACCCCGCTTAAAGCCGTGCCTATCATACCAAAAGCAACTAAATACCATTTTGAGTTACGATTGGCCACAAAAAAGGTATCGTTATCGGCTGATTTTCGCGAGGTTAGCCAGGATATAACCAACAATACCAAAAAGTAACCGATGATGAATGAAAGTAATATTCCTGGAGACATATTTTTTTTATTAGTCCGAAAGTTGGGAAGTCCGAAAGTCCGATTTTTTTTAAAGTTGATTATTATTGTTGCAAAATACAAGAAATTGTGAGTTTCTATTAATTTTGAATTGTTGATCCAAAAAAATCTCCCGGACTTTCGGACTTTCGGACTTTCCCACTAATAACTATATTTGAACAATGAACTTCTCATCAAAGTTGCTGGAAGATGCTGTTGCCGAATTTGCTAAACTACCGGGAGTTGGTCAAAAAACTGCCTTACGCCTGGTGCTTCACCTGCTTAACCAGGATAAGGGGGATGTTGAAAAATTTAGCGCCACCATCAGCAAATTGCGTAACGAAATACAGTTTTGCCAGGTTTGTTTAAATATTTCTGATCATCAGGTTTGCCAGATCTGTTCTTCACCAAAGCGTGATCATTCCATGATATGCGTTGTTGAAGATACCCGCGATGTGATGGCTATTGAAAATACCAATCAATATAATGGGGTATATCACGTTTTGGGGGGATTAATTTCTCCGATGGATGGGATCGGCCCTTCCGATCTGGAAGTAGATTCACTGGTTGAACGTTTACAGGCAAATGAAACCACAGAAATCATTTTCGCCCTCAGCGCCACCATGGAGGGCGATACTACCCTGTTTTACTTACATAAACGCTTAAAGAATTTCGACATAACCATCTCGACCATAGCCCGTGGCATAGCTTTTGGTGGAGAATTGGAGTACGTGGATGAAATAACCCTCGGGAGATCCATCGCAACACGTGTTCCGTATATAAATTCATTGTCGAAGTAATATGAAGCTATCTGTAATTGTTGTCAATCAAAACGCCGGTTTATTGCTGAGAACAGCTTTAATTTCTTTAATTAATGCTTGCAAAAACATTGATTATGAGTTATTTATAGTTGATAACGCTTCGACTGATAAGTCATTGGAGTTATTGGCCAGTGAATTCCCTGAAGCGCAGGTTATAGCCAACGAAACCGATCAGGGCATAGCTAAAGCCAGTAACCAGGCATTAAAAGTGTCTACCGGGGAGTATATTTTACTGGTCAATCCGGATACAATAAGCGGCAAAGATAGTTTGGAGAAAATGTGTGCCTTTATGGACGACCATGCCGATGCTGGTGGTCTCAGTGTAAGGATGCTTAGTCCTCAGGGCAGATTTTTACCTGAATCCATACATGGCTTAAAAAAAGCATGGGCTGCATTTTTTAAATTTATCGGCTTTGCCAAGTATCTTTCAAAAACCCGCTTGCAGGATCGTAACCGGAAAGAATGGGTGGAAGAGTTCCAGGTAGCTGAGGTAGATATTTTAAATGAAGCCTGCATGTTATTGAGACGCAGTGTTTTAAATGAATCCGGGTTATTTGACGAACGCTTTTTTATGTTTGGGCATAACATTGATCTTTCATATCGTATACGTTTGGCAGGTTTTAAAAACTATTATTTCCCTAAAACATATATCATCAACTTCGAGAGCCAACCCATGGCTAAATTTAGCTGGAATTATATTAAATATTTTTATGGCGCTATGTTTATATTCGCCGTGAAATATTTATTAAAGGTACCTGAAATAAAAGTTGCAGGCATACCTCAGTTATTCCCTTCGGGTTATGAAGTTAAATGATAAAACAGTAATCATCACAGGCGCATCATCAGGTATCGGTAAATCACTTGCTATTGAATTTGCCAAACGGGGTGCTAATTTGGTTTTAGCCGCACGCCAATATGTTACTTTATGCGAAATAGCGCAAAACATTGAACAACAATACAATATAAAGGCTATTGCTGTACAATGCGATGTAAGTATTGACGAAGACTGCGGGCATTTAATTAAACAAACCCTTACCACTTTCGGTAAAATTGATGTGCTGGTAAATAATGCGGGGATCTCCATGCGTGCTTTATTTAATGATGCTGATGTTGATGTTTTAAAGAAAGTAATGGATGTAAATTTTTGGGGAACAGTATATTGTACCAAATACGCACTGCCCGAAATATTAAAAACAAAAGGCAGCGTGGTGGGCGTTTCATCCATTGCAGGGTATAAAGGCTTGCCGGGCCGAACAGGTTATTCAGCATCAAAATTCGCTATGAATGGTTTTTTGGATGCATTAAGGGTAGAAAATTTAAAAACCGGAATACATGTATTAGCTGCTTGCCCGGGTTTTACTGCATCAAACATTCGCAATACTGCTTTAGATAAAAACGGAACCCAGCAAGGTGAAAGCACCCTTGAAGAAGATAAAATGATGACCGCCGATGAGGTTGCACAAATTATTGTTAAAGGTGTTGAAGACCGGGCACGAACATTAATTATGACCGGACAGGGCAAGCTAACCGTTTTTCTGAATAAGTTTTTACCGGGCTTTTTGGATAAAATGGTTTATAAAACAATTGCCAGGGAGAAGAATTCGTTGTTGAAGTAGGTTAGTCCATAGACAATAGTCCATAGTCGATGGCTTTAAATCACAATCCAGTAGATTACGATTATGCTTATCCAACTAATTAAACTAACTCTACCAGCTCATTATCACTTATTTTACTCAAATCCAAAACTATCCGGCCATCAACATCCCGGTCAAAAACAGGTTTAAATTTGGCGCCCCATAAAATTTCATGTGCCTGGTATTGCGTACGCGAATGAACCGTTTGTGAAAAAGTATCATCAAACGCCCTGAGTAATATGGCAAACCCAGCCTCTGATTTTATAAGGTCATCTTGTGTCATATCAACCATTGGGCTATTTTCATCTAATGGGTGTACAATTGTCCAGTTTAGGGTGAGTACGCTCACTTTGCGACGCTCAACCTCCAGCGGGTAAAACCTTCTTACCGTTTTGCCATCAACTGTTTCATTATAGGAAAAGATGATCTCTATATCCAGGTCAATCAGCATGTTCCTGCGTAAATTCGCCAGCCTGAACATCAAACCTTTGCCGTTTTCAAGATAAGGCGCTACCAACATGTTTTTACTGTAAGATATTCTTGCCGATGGCCTCGAAAAACGCCCGTATAATAAACCTGTTGCCAAAGCAAATGCCAGTAAACCCATCATTGATTCCAGTGCAGCTATACTGTTCGCTCCCATTCCGCGTGGACTAATATGTCCATAACCCACAGTCGATATGGTTTGTGCGGAAAAGAAGAAAGAGTCCATGAAACGGTTAAAGGCAGCATCCTTAAAAGCAATATCACCTGACGTTCCATCTAAACTTCCCGGGCCAAACGACATATAAACAAATGCAAAAATTATATTAATAACCAAATAGGCGCTTACAACCATCAGCCAGAAATTTGTCCAGCTCATCGTTATCAGCGTATGATAGTTATTTGCAGTATTAAAAAATGGCAATCCCACCCGCTTCACATTCGGCGAACCATCTTTATTCATTAAAGGCTGGTTTTTCATCACCGGCTGCGGTCCAAAGCCGAGGTCGTCCTCAGGGTTTATTTTTCGTCTGTGTATAGCCATGGGTTAATTGATTTATGTTGATTGAGTGAGTAGTTGATCAAGTACATACAAGTAATTATATATCAAACTGCTTATCTATTTCAACTTATCATGTAAAAATATCATTCTGCTTGCTTTTAGGAAAAACTATTTCCATATTTGTGGCATAAACAATAAATGAAAACAATAAACAACAACTGGTGGTGGCTTAACGAGAGATCGTAAGGCAATTCCGTTTTTGTTTTTTTAAATAATCAGAAGGGTTGCCAGGCATGGTAACCCTTTTTTGTTACCCCCCGGCCCCCTAAAGGGGGAGATATAAGCAGGGGGAGAAATAATAATTAATTAAGTCATTAAAAAATTCCCCCTTTAGGGGGTTAGGGGGTATGAAACAGATATTAAATCACTTATTTGAGCACAAAACGTTTACCCGCGGGCAATCAAAAGAAATTTTGACGGCTATTGCACAGGGCAAGTACAACAATTCGCAGATGGCAGCCTTTATGACAGCCTATTGTATGCGCAGCATTACAGTTGATGAACTGGAAGGCTTTCGCGATGCCATGCTGGAACTTTGCCTGCCCGTTAACCTGGAAACAGACGAAATGATAGACCTTTGCGGCACAGGCGGAGACGGAAAAGACACCTTTAATATATCAACACTGGCCTCGCTCGTAGTAGCTGGGGCAGGGTATAAAGTTGCCAAGCATGGTAACTACGGTGTTTCATCAGGATGCGGATCATCAAACGTAATGGAATTTTTAGGCTGTAAATTTACTAATGAAGTAGATAAGCTTAAAAACAATGTTGATACTGCCAATATTTGCTTTTTACATGCCCCGCTGTTCCACCCGGCAATGAAAACAGTGGCGCCTATACGCAGGGAGCTTGGTGTAAAAACATTTTTTAATATGCTTGGGCCTATGGTTAACCCGGCTAAGCCAAAAAATCAGCTGGTTGGTGTGTTTAATTTAGAGCTTGCCCGTGTGTACGCTTACCTGTACCAAAAATCGGATATTAAATATACTATTTTAAATGCCCTGGATGGTTATGATGAAGTTTCGCTTACCGGCGATTTTAAAACCTTCTCGGCCGAAGGTGAAAAAATAAACAGCATTGAAAGCCTTGGGTTTGAAAAGCTGAATCCGAGTGAAATTTTAGGCGGAAACAGTATAAGCGAATCAGCAGATATTTTTATGAAGGTGCTTGATGGTGAGGCTACAGCCGCCCAAAGCAATGTAGTTTTATGTAATGCGGCATTGGCAATTAAAACAATAGGCCCTGAAAAAAGCTTTGCCGATTGTTTTTATGAAGCGGAAGAATCACTGATCAGCAAAAAAGCATTAAAAAGCTTTAAAAATTTAGTAGCTAATTGATATGAAAATAAAGGTTTGCGGTTTAAAACATCCCGAAAACATTAAAGCCATTGCAGCTTTAACTCCCGATTATATGGGCTTCATTTTCTATGGCAAGTCGCCAAGGTTTGTCGATGATCTGCCGGTTGAAGCACTAAACAGCATCCCATCATCTATTATTAAAACAGCTGTATTTGTTAACGAAAGCGCCGAAACAATTAATTCACTGATTGATAAATATAATTTTGATGCTATTCAGCTCCACGGAAGTGAAAACCCGGAGTTTAGTAACTCGTTCAGAAACAGGGTAAAAGTTTTTAAAGCTTTTGGCCTGAATGAGGATTTTGATTTTGGAAAGCTTGAAGCTTACGCAGACAAAGTTGATTTTTTTCTGTTTGATGCAAAAACACCTATCCACGGCGGATCCGGCAATACATTTAACTGGGCAATGCTTAATAAGTACACATTGGGTATACCTTTCTTTTTAAGTGGTGGAATTAGTCCCGATAATTTAAAAGAGATAAAAAACATCAGTCATCCTCAATTTTACGGTGTGGATTTAAACAGTAAGTTTGAAACAGCGCCCGGAATTAAAAACATAGAGCAGTTAGAAAAAGCATTTGATAGCATCAAAACACATACCGATGAATTACGGAGTTAACGAAAAGGGTTATTACGGAGATTTTGGAGGAGCCTATATCCCCGAAATGTTATATCCCAATATTGAAGAGTTACGTCAGCAATATCTTACCATCATTAATGATGCTGATTTTAAGGCTGAATTTAACCAGCTTTTAAAAGATTATGTTGGCAGGCCATCCCCATTGTATCACGCTAAAAGATATTCAGAAAAGTATGGAGCAAATATTTTCTTTAAACGGGAGGATCTAAATCATACCGGCTCACATAAAATAAATAATGCTATTGGCCAGATACTTTTAGCAAAACGCCTTGGAAAAAAACGCATAATTGCCGAAACCGGCGCCGGCCAGCATGGCGTGGCAACAGCTACGGTATGCGCCTTAATGGGCATAGAGTGTGTGGTTTACATGGGCGAAATTGATATGGCCCGGCAAGCACCAAATGTTTCGCGAATGAAAATGCTTGGCGCGAAGGTTGTTCCGGCTAAATCAGGCAGCAAAACGCTTAAGGATGCAACCAATGAGGCTTTGCGCGACTGGATCGGCAACCCGGTTGATACGCATTATATTATCGGTTCTGTTGTTGGCCCCCACCCTTACCCGGATATGGTGGCGCGCTTTCAATCTATTATCTCGTTAGAAACCAAAAAGCAATTGCTGGAGCATACTGGTAAAGAGTTGCCGGAGTATGTAATGGCATGCGTTGGCGGTGGCAGCAATGCAATGGGTATGTTTTATCATTTTTTGGATGATGAAAACGTGAAGCTGGTTGCGGTTGAGGCTGCAGGCAAAGGAGTTGATAGCGGATACTCAGCTGCTACTACTTTCCTCGGCCGTGAAGGCGTTTTACATGGCAGCCGCACTATTTTAATGCAAACTGACGACGGACAGGTGGTTGAGCCCTATTCTGTTTCGGCAGGATTGGATTATCCCGGCATAGGCCCGCAGCACGCCCATTTGTATAAAATTAACCGTGCGCAATATGTAAGCATTACAGATGACGAAGCTTTGCGGGCCGGTTTGCTTTGCTGCCAGCTGGAAGGCATCATTCCGGCAATTGAAACAGCCCACGCCCTGGCACAGCTGGAAAAAATGAAGTTTAATCCACATGATAATGTGGTGATCTGTATTTCAGGACGGGGCGATAAGGATTTGGATACTTATATAAAATATTTTGGATATTAGAAAGTCCATGGTCGATAGTCAATAGACCATAGTTAAATGTAACTTATTAATAAAAGCCATGGACTATTGACCATCGTCCATGGACAACACACAACCTATGAACCGTTTAAATCAGCTTTTTAATAAAAGAAAAGATAATTTATTATCCATCTACTTTACAGCAGGCTATCCTGAGCTGAATACTACCCTTGATATTGTTGAATCGTTAGAAAAAGCCGGGGTCGATTTCATTGAACTTGGTTTTCCTTATTCTGATCCGGTAGCTGACGGGCCTACTATACAGCACAGCTCTGAAAAGGCGCTTGAAAGCGGAATGAACCTGCATTTATTATTCGATCAGTTAAAGGACCTGCGCAAGCGCGTAACTATACCTATCCTGCTAATGGGCTATTTTAATCCAATTGTGCAATATGGTGTGGAAGCTTTTTGCAAAAAAGCCGTTGAAGTTGGTGTAGACGGCATTATCGTTCCTGACCTGCCCATTTATGAGTATGAAACTTTATACTCCAAATTCTTTATCGATAATAACCTGAGCAATATTTTCATGGTTACTCCGCAAACGTCTGAAGACCGGATCCGGAAGATAGATGATTTGAGCAACAGCTTTATTTATTTGCTTTCATCCTCAACTATAACCGGTGTTAATTTGCAGGTTTCAGCAAATATTGAGGATTATTATAAACGGGTTAAAGCCTTGCAACTAAAAAACCCTACAATCATTGGATTTGGAATAACTGATAATAAATCTTTTTCAAAAGCCTGTGAATATGCAAGCGGGGCTATTGTTGGCACTGCATTTGTAAAGCATTTAGCAACGGAGGGCTATATGGATAAGATACCTGAGTTTGTGAAAGCGATTAGGCCATAATTAATTGTAAAGATTTACGAAGTTGGGTCTGTAAAATAAACTGTGTCACGCCCAGGCAGGCTCCCGGGCCGGGAGCCTGCCTGGGCGTGATTGCTACATCAAATCTAATATCATTCTTCCGGGAAACCAAATTGCCAGCTTCTGAGCGGTCGTAGCCCAGTTTGAAAGCGGCATCGTCCATTTTTGTTTAATATTGTTATGGGCCAGGTAGATCAGTTTCAGCAAGGCCATATCCGAAGTAAATCCACCTTTTGTTTTGGTCACTTTTCTAACCTGCCGGTGGAACCCTTCGATGGTATTAGTGGTGTATATCAGCTTCCGGACAGCTGCATCGTACCGAAAATAAGTAGTTAACTTCGGCCAGTTGTTGCGCCATGATTCCAAGACCTTTTCATATTTCTTGCCCCACTTTTCTTCCAGTTGATCCAGGCAAAGTTCAGCCAGTTCCAACGTTTCTGCCTGGTAAACCGGTTTTAGGTCTTTCATAAACACTTTCTGGTCTTTGGAAGCTACATACTTCAGGCTGTTACGGATCTGGTGGACAATGCAGGTCTGTACCTCTGTCTGAGGGAATACGGCGTTAATGGCCTGCGGGAACCCATTCAGGTTATCGATACAGGCAATCAGGATATCCCTAACCCCACGGTTTTGCAAATCGGTCAATACCGAAAGCCAGAAGTTAGCACCCTCGCTTTGAGATACATACATGCCTAAAAGTTCCTTGTGACCATGCCTGTCGATGCCCAGGATATTGTAACCGCATGGGACACCATCCGGTGGTCTTCCTTAACTTTATAGTGCATGGCATCCAGCCATACAATCGTGTAAAGCTCTTCCAGCGGCCTTGATTGCCATTCTTTTACCTCGGGAATAATCTTGTCTGTAATGGCTGAAAGCGTACTGTGGCTGATCTCCGTATCGTACATATCCCTGATGTGTTTGGAGATATCACGAAGGCTCATCCCTAAACCATACATGCCGATGATCTTCGATTCCAGGCTCTCAGCAAGGATCGTTTCACGCTTACGGATCAGTTCAGGCTCAAAGCTGGAATGGCGGTCACGCGGCGTATTGACAGATATGGTGCCCTCTGAGGTGCGGACATCTTTACTGGTCTTACCATTCTTCCGATTGCCCGAACTGCGTTCAAATTCATCTAAATGGTTTTCCAGCTCGGCTTCTAATGCTGCATCCAAAAAGCTTTTAAGTAAGGGCGCAAAAGCGCCATCCTTGCCATACAGCGACTTGCCCGAGCGGAGTTGCTCCAAGGCCTTCTTTTTCATTTGCTCATACTCGAGCGATTCTTCCTGTTTCATTCTAAACTATGTTAAAGGTAATTATTACTCTTTGACACAGTTTATTTTACGCCCTCGATGTAAGTTTTAAAAACTTCGTAAATCTTTACAACTTGAAACAAAATGCGTCTCTATTGCAACCGGCTTCCCGGCAATACTTCACTAACGCTAAATCTCGTTTTAAACAATATGCCAAAGAACTAAACTTTTAAACCTGTGTCCAGATATTCGCACGTTTTAGTGCGTTGTCTCCGTGCAGACGCAGCGGAAACAAAACATCCTATAATATTAACTTTCTCATTCATTTTCTCAGAGCCAAGCGGCACGTTTAGCCGGACGCTATTCAACATAGCTATAATTTGCGTTGTTCAAAACCTCATCTTCTACCTTATGCTTTACTTCAAGTATACTTTCTTCCGGAACATCATACTTTTTAAACAATATAATCAAAGCATCAAAAAGGTATTTCAGATACTCCTTTAAATAATTCTCTGAACAAACAATTTTTTGATACGGAAGCCATAGTCCGTAGTTTATAAATTTGTTTCTTTTGTCATATTCAGGCCCTCTTACATCCAATTCTGTAAGATTTTTTGTCGTGGTAATTACCAGGCCTATAAAAATATCGGGATCCTTAGTTTCCAGGCCAAAGGGTTTCATAACATCTTCTATAAGTCTTTCCCTAATAAAGTTATGTATCTTATGAGAAATTTCAAATTCGACTCCTGGTTCACTGAACCAACTTCCTATTGTTAGCATCATAATATTGTTATTTATTCCCGGATGATTCTGATTACCAGTGGTACCATTATTATACTACACTTTTACGTAAAGGATCTATATAATTAAATTTATTTTGATCAAATCTTTCTTCAAGTGCTTCAATACCATATTTTTTTTTATAATTTCTCTCTTCTTCGGTTATTGGTATAAGCCAATAAAAATGGACAGCACGGGATGGGTCTATTCTCAATATCTCCAAATTTGGTCCATCCAAATATGGTAACGAAATAAGACCATAAGAACATCTTGAACCAGGCTGCCATGGTACACCGAAGTTTACTGTGTGGTTTAAGTTAAGCTTATCCTCACTTATCTGATAGTAACTAACTGCGGTAAGTAATTCAACTAATTTTTCATCTTGAAATAAAGAAAAAATATGTAACTCTATAGGCATGTTCTCATTAAATGAGAACATGCCACACGTAGCGTATGTCCATATATTACGTTTTGAATTAGGTGGATATTCTAAAACGTAATAATCGTGAGATGACGTTTTCATGGGTCCCTTATCATCCCGTTTTATTTGATATTCCGTTCCCCAATTATTATTATAATGATTAAGTATTGTGGTATTATATATATTTTTAGTTTCCATTTTCTTTATTTTTATCTTTAGAATACTTAGACATTTTCCCTCCTTGTTGTTGCGATTCTTTGTTAGGTTGTAATCTCATTCTTGATCTATCTCTTGCACTTGCTTTTCTTTTCTGCATCTGTCATTTTATATCCTGGTTTTTCACCAATGCTGGGATCACCCTCATGATATCGTTGCACCAATGGGGGATCATGATCAACTACGTTAGTATTATCTGCACCTAATGCTTTTCTATCAGCTTTCGTAGGAGTTTTCCCGTAATGCGCTTCTCTATTATAGGGTTCTATTCCAAGCCTCTCTCCGTTTAAAGGTCCAACCTCACCATCTTCACCGATAGAAACTACGCCTACCACAGCTCGAACTATGTGCCCAGCTTTGTATCCGCTAGACAAACTTTTATTTCCAACCTCACCAAGGCTATTTGTAAGATCAACTAAGCCAAAAGCATCCAAAATATTATAAGCTGCATCGTGGATCGCTGCCAGATCAGGATGCATTAACCTATAACCCGGATTAGTTGGCTGTATGATACTTCCGGATGGATCATACGGCTTTGCCGGATTCCCCTGCACCTTCCCCAACCCACTCCAGTTTGTTTTGGAAACTGGTTTATTAATATTAAAAGCACTTAGTCCTCCTACAAACCCGCTTACCCCGCTTATTGCCGAACCTCCATAGCCGCCAAACTGACCAAATAAGCTACCACCAGAGCCGCCCCCGCTTCCAAAAGGAACGCCCAGCCAATTACCATTGCTTGGCTGCATTCCATCAGGGTCAATCAGGTTCATCGGGCTATTCTCTACATAATTGTAGGGCGACCAATCTTCCGATTCCTCTGCCAGGGCATCAATCCCTAAAAACCTCCCTAATATAGGGTCATAATGCCTTGCATCAAAATCGTAAGTGTTTAAATTTAGCTCCGGCTGCCATTCGTTATCGCTGTATTTATAATTATTCGTAGGCGATATGCTATAGTTCATCGTCGTATCACCCATGTTTTCGCCAAACGGGTAATAGTTTTGCACCATGCCAAGGTTCAGCGTGCTGTCGGTTACCGGCCGAAAGTGACCCGGTTATTAAACAAATGATCCTGCAAA
>Ga0206874_1107_pt1 | contig 22558 bp, 11 predicted proteins | sample Alteio_BWOrgCont_12_FD_152629 | JGI IMG/M metagenome (GOLD analysis project Ga0206874, IMG submission 152629) | Enriched cells from forest soil in Barre Woods Harvard Forest LTER site, Petersham, Massachusetts, United States -... | ecosystem: Environmental > Terrestrial > Soil > Temperate forest >...
AGGCCGGACAGATGCAGCTTTGGGTTGGAACTGCTACAGATATACAGGAACTCCGGTTGTTACAACAACAAAAAGATGACTTTATCAGCATTGCCAGCCATGAGCTAAAAACCCCCATCACCAGCTTAAAAGCGTCCCTGCAACTTTTAAACAGGATGAAGGATAACCCATCGGCTGTAATGTTGCCAAACTTGATTAACCAGGCAAATAAAAGTTTAGATAAAGTAAATGTACTTATTGAGGACCTGCTGAATGCCAGCAAGGCCAATGAGGGACAGCTACGTATCAATCCAAAAATATTCGTGATGGCTGATGTAATTGAAGACTGTTGTCATCATGTACGGGCAGAAGGCATTTATACAATAAAAACTGAAGGCGATAAAGAAGTTAAGGTTTATGCAGATGCCGCCCGTATTGACCAGGTGGTAATTAACTTTGTTAACAATGCAATAAAGTATGCTCCTGAGTCAAAAGAGATCCTGGCTTATATTGAAAAAATAAATGGCAAGGTTAAAATATCTGTTATAGATAAAGGGCCCGGTATTCCAGCTGAAAAAATGCGCTACCTTTTTGACCGTTATTACCGGGCAGATAACAGCGGGAACCAATACACCGGCTTAGGGCTTGGACTTTATATTTGTGCAGAGATTATTAAAAAACACAACGGGCAAATTGGGGTAGACAGCGAATTAGGCAAGGGCAGTACTTTTTGGTTCACTTTGCCGGTTTTTGAAGATGATACAAGCATTCAACACGAAAAATTACCCTATAAAATGTAATATTCTAAATAATTGATGTAGTACCTTGTACTGCATCCTAAAGGGGATAGGTTTTATAAGCAAGGAAAAAAAATACCATATCTGCTGCTGCAATCAATAAAACATATCCCGGGTCAATAAAAGGATAAGTATCAACTATAAGGTAAGCGAGGCCGATAACTCCTGAAAAGCCTATCAACAAATAGACGAACCTATATTTTGAGTTTAGCACTATCTTACTGTTTTTAATAGCAAGCAAGTTACGGAGGTTTAAAAGCCATGTCAATAACGCATATGAGGTATTTTTAATGCGGTAAAAGTGTTATCACAACTTTTATACGCTTCTCCATTTTTATTATCATATTTGAAATTATAAATCTACCAATTAACCGGAATACAGATAATACACTATTATGCAGGAATTAGAATCTACCATTCAACAGAAGGTAAACTCATGGCTCCAGGGCAGCTATGATGCTGATGTTAAACAACAAATACAAACCTTACTTGATCAGGGAGCCTATACAGAGCTTACCGATTCATTTTACCGTGACCTGGAATTTGGAACCGGCGGCCTGCGCGGAACAATGGGCCCGGGCTCAAACCGTATAAATAAATACACCATTGGCGCAGCTACCCAGGGATTGGCTAACTATTTGAAAAAAACCTACCCGGGCGAGAAAATTAAAGTAGCCATAGCTCACGATAGCCGCAACAATGCCGATTTTTTTTCGCGCATTACTGCCGAAGTTTTTTCGGCTAATGATATACACGTCTATTTCTTTAAAGCATTGCGCCCCACGCCCGAGCTTTCGTTCGCTGTGCGCCATTTAGGTTGTAAAAGCGGGGTTATGCTCACTGCATCGCACAACCCTAAAGAATATAATGGCTATAAAGCTTACGGGGCAGATGGCGGTCAGTTTGTGTCGCCGCACGATAAGGCCGTTATGGATGAAGTAGCAGCCATAAGCAGCGTTGATGATATTAAGTTTAACCGTGTTGATGCCAATATCGAGGAAATTGGCGAGGAAATTGATGAGCTTTATTTAGAAAAGATCACTCAATTATCAGTTTCAAAAGAAGCTATAAAAAGGCAGAAAGATTTAAAGATCGTTTACTCTCCCATCCATGGAACCGGCATTACTTTGGTACCTAAAGCATTAGCGCTATTTGGTTTTGAGAATGTAATACTGGTTGACGAGCAAACCACTCCCGATGGTAATTTCCCTACTGTAGTTTATCCAAATCCCGAAGAAAAGGAAGCCTTGACACTGGCCCTGAAAAAAGCCCAGGAAGTGGATGCCGATCTGGTACTGGCAACTGATCCTGATGCCGACCGTGTGGGTATAGCGGTAAAAAACATGGAGAACGAGTTCATCCTGCTCAATGGTAACCAAACCGGTACCATGCTGGTTAATTATTTGCTAACCGCCTGGCAGGAAAACGGCAAACTTACAGGTAAGGAATACATTGTTAAAACCATTGTTACCACAAACCTGATAGAGAAAATTGCACAGGCTAAAAACGTTACGTTTTACAATACCCTAACCGGCTTTAAATACATTGGCGAGCTGATGACCAAATTTGAAGGTAAGCAAACCTTCATAGGTGGTGGTGAAGAAAGCTATGGCTACCTTGTAGGTGAGTTGGTGAGGGATAAAGATGCAGTAATATCATGTGCTTTTATAGCTGAAATGACAGCTTATTATAAAGATAAAGGCAGTAGCCTGTTTGAAGCATTGCTGGATACTTATGTAGAATATGGTTTCTACAAAGAAAAATTGATCTCGATCACCAAAAAAGGAAAAAGCGGTGCGGAGGAGATTAAGGAAATGATGGAAAAGTTCAGGAGCAACCCGCCAGTTACTCTGGGAGGATCGAAAGTCACCACGCTTAAAGATTATGAAAAAGGCTTTGAAACCGACCTGATCAGCAACAAAACAAAACAATTGGAACTGCCTGCGTCTGATGTGCTGCAGTTTATAACTGAAGATGGCAGCATTATCAGTGCGCGACCTTCAGGTACTGAACCTAAAATTAAATTTTATTGCAGCGTTAACGGAAAGCTTGCCAATAAAGCAGCTTACTATGAAACCGATAAGCAACTGGATTTGAAGATTGCCGATATTATAAAAGATTTAGGCGTTTAAATAAATACTACATGCGTGTTAGCATTAATCCCGGGCAACCTCCCGGGATTTTTGCATCCATTCATTTCTGAGTTACATCTGTTAATGGCATGTGGTTTGATTATAAATTATTAGTAATCAACTAAACCGGGGAGGTAATTATGCCATCATCTGTAGTAGCTGCAATGAAGTATAACCAGATAAAGGGAGTATTAAGGATAATTTTCGTTTCGGGTAATATTTATGATTATAAAAATGTACCAGAAGCTGTTTATAAGGAAATGAAATCTGCAAGCTCAAAAGGAACTTATCTCAATCAGCATATCAAAAATCGCTATAGATATACAAAAATCAACTGAAAGTCATATTTCCAGATTCTTCTTTGTAATTTTTTAAGTTCGGCAAACCATGAAAGGGCTATCTTGTTATGAACTAAAAATTAAATTATTAATTCATCATGGATAATAAGCTAAAGACAGGTGGCCCTGACAAAGACCTGATCAACACCAGTGAAATTTATGAGTTACAATATTGGTCTAAAAAGTTCGGAGTAACCTTAGAGCAGTTAAAATCGGCAGTTAGGGCGGTAGGTAATTCGGCAAATGCCGTAGAAAAACGCCTGAAAAGTATCAGCCGGTAAACAGAAAATTTATCCTTATAAATGGCTCGTCTCAATCCGGTGAGCCACTATATGCAATATTTCCTCATCCAAATTACCGGGGTTTTTACATACCCTTAAATATTCATGTGCATCTGGCTCAAAAGAGGCTACCAGGTTTCCATCCAAAAACACTTCGAACTTGCATTGTTCGCCATCATGATGCAGGTAATCAGCCACTTCAAAATGGAAGGTTTTATTATCTTTTGATACTTCTATCTTAAACTTTTCCATACCAGTTTGTAATTATTATATAATCAAACCAATGATTACCGTTATTGTTGTGAAAATGAAATATTTTAGCGTTTTAAAATAAAACAGACCATTATGCCCGAATTACCCGACCTGCAGGTTTTTAGCCATAACCTGACCAAAATTTTTAAAGATAAAAAGCTGGAAAAGATCAACATTAAAGTTGCTGCAAAGCTTAAAGTTTCCGAAAAAACCTTGCAGGATACATTAGAGGGCCAAACGCTGGAAAAGGTTATACGCAAAGGGAAAGAGCTTTATTTCGGGTTTAAAAACGGGCATACTTTAGCTTTGCACCTGATGCTGCACGGGCAGCTTTATCTGTTTGATAACGAAAATGAGCACAAATTCACCATTATAGAATTGCTGTTTGATGGCAGTAAGGGCCTGGCGCTTACCGATTTTCAAAAAGCGGCCACTCCTACCCTTGACCCGGAAGACAATGGCGTTATTGATGCTTTGGAGGTAAGCTTTGAGTATCTTAAAGAAAAGCTTTCGGCCAGGCGCACTGCCATTAAAACCATTTTGATGGATCAGGCTGTATTACGCGGTGTTGGAAATGCGTATGCTGATGAAATATTGTATGATGCCAAACTTTCGCCGTTTTCAATTGCCAATAAGATACCTGATGAGAAAATAAAGCAATTGGCTCAATCAATAAAAAGTGTGCTGGAAGATGCCGAAAAACAAATAATTAAAGCCCAACCCAATATTATCAGTGGAGAGATCAGGGACTTTTTGAAGGTGCACCTGCCCAAAAAGAAGGAAACTTCAACCGGCCAAACCATTCATCAGAAAGAGGTTGGCTCACGCAAAACCTATTATACTGATGAGCAGGAATTGTTTAGTTAATTGAACTGCATCATTTTACTTTACGATCTTAAAAGATCATTTATTTCTTTATACGGAATAGTATTTGCCGAAAAAGTAAACGTCCCCTCTTGTTTAATTTCCTGAGAAGCTTTAAAAAATGAGCTGTAAGCAACACGTGCAAGCGACGACCCAAGGCTTATCCTTTTTACCCCAAGATCAGCGAGCTCATTCACCGAAAGACCCAGGCTATTAAGACCCATAACAATATTAATGGGTTTTGGCGCCAGTGTTTTTAATACGGTGTCAATCTCCTCGCGGGTTTTTAAACCAGGGGCATAAAGCACATCGGCACCGGCATCAGCAAAAGCTTCCAGCCGCTTCATGGTATCTTTAAAATCAGGGATGCCATGTATCAGATTTTCGGCTCTCGCGGTTAACGTAAAATGAAACGGAAGGCTGCGTGCCGCTTTTACCGCGGCCTTAACCCGCTCAACCGCCAGCTCAAACGAATAGACCGGGTCATCTTTGCGCCCGGTAGCATCCTCTATCGAGCCGCCTACAAGGCCCGCTTTCGCGGCCAATAAAATGGTTTCAGCACATGCTTCAGGGCTATCGCCATAACCGTTCTCCAAATCGGCGCTCAGCGGCAGGTTGGTGGCAGCTACAATATCGTTTGCGTTTTTTAGCGTTTCCTCACGGGTAACTACCCCATCACCATCGGGCTTGCCGAGCGAAAACGCAAGGCCGGCGCTGGTGGTGGCAAGCGCCTCAAAACCTAATTTTTCCAGCATCCTGGCAGAACCTGCATCCCAGGGATTTGGAACTATAAATATGCCGCTGCGTTCGTGCAAAGCCTTAAAAGCATTTGCCCTGCTCTGTTGTGAATTTTGCATTGCTAAATTATGCTTCGTTTAATCCCCATTTCCAACCCCCTTAATTCGGCCAATCCTTTTAACCTTCCGATGATGGAATAACCCGGGAAAGTTTTATAATTAAAATCGTCAAGCAATCTGTGTCCATGATCCGGCCGCATCGGGATAGCTATATCTTCTCTCCCATTTTCATAGCGTTTTTTCTGTTCTATGATAACGTTCTTCATCACTGCATACATATCTGTACTTCCCCCTAAATGATCGGCTTCATAAAAGCTTCCATCAGCCTCACGCTGCACATTGCGCAGGTGCAGAAAATGTATATACTGGCCTAACCTGTCAACTATTCCCGGCAGGTCGTTGTCTCCCATTGCTCCTAACGATCCGGTACAAAAAGTAATGCCGTTACTTGGCGAAGGGCAGGCATTTATCACATCTTCCAGGTCCTTTTCGGTAGAAACAACCCTTGGCAAACCCAATATCGGGAAGGGCGGGTCATCCGGGTGGATGCACATCCTCACGCCCAGTTTCTCTGCATCCGGGATAATCGCTTTCAAAAAATAAGCCAGGTTTTCTTTCAACGCATCTGCATCCGTATGCTCATATTTATTCAGATGCTGCTTAAATTCATCAACGGTTAATACATCAGTTGTGCCAGGCAGACCAGCCATTAAGGTATTAATGAATATAGTTTTATTCTCAATATCCAAGCCATCCAAAAACATTTTCGCAGCCTGTTGTTGCTGCGGGGTAAAATCATGATACGCGCCTTCACGTTCCAGAACATATAAATCAAATGCTGCAAGCGCCGGTGCATAAAATCTTAAAGCTGATGCATTGTTGGGCAGTCTGTAATCCAGATCGGTACGGGTCCAGTCCAGCACGGGCATAAAATTATAGCAGATAGTTTTGATTCCCGCGGCTGATAGGTTCTTAAGCGTCGCAATATAATTTTCAATATAATTATCGCGATCAGCGCCGGCGGTTTTTATACTTTCGTGGATATTAACACTCTCCACCACCGACCAGGTGAGGCCTGCTGCACTGATTATGGCCTGCCGTTGTTTAATATCATCTAAACTCCATACATCTCCGCATGGTATTTGGTGTAAAGCGTTAACAATACCGGTGGCGCCGGTTTGCCTGATGGCAGCTAAAGCAATCGCATCATTGGGCCCATACCAGCGAAAAGTTTGTTCTAAATTACTGAACATGGTTTTATATTATCTGGTGGTAAAAATAGAAATTAAAAGTAATTGAGGGATAAAATGATAAAAGGGGTTGTCATTAAAAAAACAAAAAGGGTGTCATACTAAGGCGCTCGAAGTATGTGGGCAAAGGCCTATACGTTATGCATTACCGCCAATGCATAGTTCGCTATACCCAACGCACATGCTTCGAGTACCTCAGCATATCGCCCTTTTTGTCTCTTTTGCTATCTTTCTTTAAATTTCTATATATACCTGTTCACTAAATTCTCCAAATACTCCTGCCTGCCACTTGTAGTTGCAGGCTCACCATTCCCAATAGCATATTCCCTTAAATCTTCCAGCGATAGTTTTCCTTCTTCAAATTCTTTGCCTTTGCCTGCATCAAATGAGGCATAACGATCCTTACGGATCTTTTTATATTCAGATTTTTGAAGGATATTATCCGCTATGATCAAAGCTCTTGCAAAAACATCCATACCACCAATGTGTGCATAAAACAGATCGGCAGGATCGGTTGAGTTACGACGGATCTTAGCATCAAAATTTATACCTCCGCCTGCAAAACCACCGGCTTCCAAAATGATCAGCATTATTTCGGCAACTTCGTTGATATCATTAGGGAACTGATCCGTATCCCAGCCATTTTGATTATCTCCCCGGTTGGCATCAATTGATCCCAATAATCCTGCATCAGCGGCTACCTGCAGCTCATGCTGAAAAGTATGACCGGCCAGTGTAGCATGATTAACCTCTAAATTCAATTTAAAATCATTGATCAGGTCATATCTTTGCAGAAAGCCCAATACGGTTGCCGCATCGTAATCATACTGGTGCTTGGTAGGCTCACAGGGTTTTGGTTCGATAAAGAAAGTGCCTTTAAATCCTTGTTTGCGGGCATAATCCTTAGCGCTATGCAAAAACTTGGCAAAATGCTCCTGCTCACGCTTCATATCGGTATTCAGCAAGGTCATATAACCTTCGCGACCACCCCAAAATACATAATTTTCACCGCCAAGGGCAATCGTGGCGTCTATTGCTGCTTTTACCTGTGCAGCTGCGTGGGTAAGCACATGGAAATCGGGATTAGAGGCCGCCCCGTTCATATACCGGCGGTTGCTGAACAAATTTGATGTACCCCAAAGCAGCTTTACGCCGCTGTCAGCTTGTTTTTGTTTGGCATATTCAACCAAAGCCTGCAAACGCCTGTCGTTTTCTTTAATATCATTGGTATAGTCTACCACATCAACATCGTGAAAACAGTAGTAACGCAGGTTCATTTTGGTGATAAATTCAAAGGCTGCATCCATTTTATCTTTGGCGCGTTCAACCGCATCGGGTTTTGCATTCCACGGAAACAAATGTGTAGGCTCGCCAAACGGATCGGCGCCATTACCGCAGAACGAATGCCAGTAAGCACAGGCAAAACGTAAATGATCTTTCATCGCTTTACCCGCAACTACCTTATTTTCGTCGTACCAGCGAAATGCCAGCGGGTTATCAGATTGCGGCCCTTCGTATTTTACTTGGCCTATGCCTTTAAAAAATTCGTTTTCTCCTGTTAGTATCATGGGGTGTTAATTATTGAGTTATTGAATTAGTGATTTAGTGATTTAGTGAATTGATAATTTAAAACTTCGCATGTTTGGTGTAAGTTCTTCAGTCTGTTAATTCTTTTTCCAATAAAGCTTTCCATTCCTGGTACACCGGTTCCAGTTGCTGCCCTGATGGTTCCACCAGTTGTATAGGATGAAAATGTTCAAATGCTTCTTTGGGCGATGAAAAAATATTTGCTCCTATGCCCGCACCCAGGGCTGCACCTGCGCTGCCATCGTTTTTATAAAGTTCCACAGGTATGCCGGTTATATTTACAAAGCTTTGGGTAAATAATTCGCTTAAAAACAGGTTATTTTTACCGGCTCTTATTACAGTCGGGTTCATACCGTTGCTGCGCATTATATCCAGCCCGTATCTAAAAGCAAAGGCTATTCCCTCCTGTACAGCCCTGAATAAATGGGCCTGTGTGTGCAGGTTAAGATCGATATGATGAATATTAGCACCTACTATTTTATTATTCAGCATCCTCTCTGCACCATTACCGAAAGGCAACATCAGCAAGCCATCACTTCCAACCGGCGCTTTGGCTGCTTCATTATTCATCTGCAAATAGCTTACTGTCGATCCGAACAAGCTTTTTATCCACCGGTTTAAGCTGCCCGTTCCGTTTATACATAGCAGCACACCCAAACGTTTTTGTTGTTCGGTATAGTTTACATGGGCAAAAGTGTTAACGCGCGATTGCGGATCATAAGCCAGCTTATCGCTCACACCATAAATAACGCCCGATGTTCCCGCTGTTGCGGCTACCTCGCCGGGATTTAAAACATTTAAGGATAACGCGTTATTCGGCTGATCTCCGGCTTTATAGGCTACCGGGGTGTTAGTCTTCAGTCTTAATTTTTCTGCAATCGCAGGTAGCAGCTGTCCGTGTACCGAGAAAACGGGCTTAACTTCTGGGAAGAGCGCCTTATCAAAGCCAAAATATTCCAGTACCTCGTTTGATAGCCTGTTATTTATAAAATCAAAAAATATCCCTTCCGATAATGCGGATGTTGAAGTTGTTATTTGCCCGGTAAACCGCATAGCAATAAAATCGCCGGGCAGCATTATTTTATCTATTTTTTCATAAACAGCTGGCTCATTTTGCTTTACCCAGGCCAGCTTGGCTGCGGTAAAATTGCCCGGGGAGTTTAATAAATGCTCCAGGCATTCTTTTTCGCCTATTGCGGCAAATGCCTTATCACCTATTTCAACCGCCCGGCTATCGCACCAGATAATGCTGTTACGCAATACTTTTTGCTCTTTATCAATCAGTACCAGGCCGTGCATCTGGTAACCAATGCCTATAGCCGAAATATCAGTTGGCGTATAATTTCCATTTTTATGGCACAAACCAATGGCCGTTTGCACATTATCCCACCACATTTCTGGCGACTGCTCCGCCCATCCGGGTTTAACAGCAATAATGGGGCTTTCCGTATCCGGGTATTGCGCCGACGCAATAACTTTTTGCGTAGCGGCTTCAACAACTGAAACTTTGATGGACGAAGTGCCAATATCTATTCCTAATAGTAACATTTTTTTTGTGTTGGCAGCTTATTTATACTTAATGGTGGTTTATAATTCCGCAAGGATTTATGGAACGAAATTAAATATTTTTTTAAATCTGCAATCGATTGCTGAAATTTATTTCAGCATTTTTACAAATGTTTATGAACAGCAAAAAAAGAACTACCATTTATGACATTGCCCAAAAGCTGAATATCGCTGCTTCGTCCGTTTCGCGTGCGCTGAATAATAATAAACATGTAAATGAAGCCACCCGGAAGCTGATCTTAAAAACTGCCGATGAGTTAAATTATAAACGGAATACACTGGCATCAAACCTGCGCAAGGGCCAGTCAAAAACCATTGGCGTTATTGTTCCTTACATCAACCAAAACTTTTTCTCGAACGTTATTGCAGGGATAGAGGAAATTGCATGGCAAAAAGACTATAACCTGATCATTTGCCAATCCAATGAATCGCACAGCAAAGAAATAAAATGCGTTAATACACTGATAAATCAGCATGTGGATTGTATAGTGATATCCGTATCGGCAGAAAACACAGATTACAAGCATTTGCAAAATATAATAGACAGCGGTATACAGTTGATACAGTTTGACCGCGTGGCCGATGAGCTGGAAACCCTGAAAGTTATTAATGATAATGAACAGGCATCGTTCGAAGCGGTTTCGCACATGATAGAACAGGGTTATAAACGTATAGCGTTATTGGAAGGGCCGCAGAACCTGCAAATTTTCCGGCAGCGTAAAGCGGGTTACCTGAATGCCTTAAAAAGCAGAAACGTACCAATACTAAGCGAATTGATTATTGAAAATGCATGGACAAAGGAGCTTGGCGCGAGTGCAACCCGTAAACTGCTGGGCCTGGTTGAACCGCCGGATGCCATATTTGCATCGACATCTGATTTTTCGGCACTGGGTGTTTTAGAGGTTGCTTCAATGCTGGGGATTAAAGTACCCAATGAGTTGGGAATTTGCGGCTATTCGAATGAGGCGTTTACCGAAATTACCAGTCCGTCAATTACTACTATCGATCAATTTAGCGTTTACATGGGCAAAACCGTTGCCAATTTGTATTTCGAGGAGATGGATAATATGGAGGGAACGGATACACTGCCAAAAGTGATCAGTATAAAACCTAAGCTGATTGTGCGATCATCAACGCAAAAAAATGGATAGTTACCTTACTGGTGTTCTTACATCTTGTCATTACTTTGAGAAAAAGATGTTTTAAACCCTCTTTATTGCTTGCAATAGAGTGATCCAGCGGAGCGAAGATCGGGTGAGTAAATGTACAAGCGGAATTAACGCTAATGCATGGGCGGTGTGGACTCACCCCGACTACACTTTGCTGGTCGGCCCTCTCTATTGCAAGCAATAAAGAGAGCAAAAGAAAAGAAATCTTAACTTAATGACATTGCTCTACATGCGACGATTTGATTCACATATATTTTACATGGCATTTTAATTTTTTTAACAATCTTTACAGCTACCATTTTTTGATAGTTATTAATTTGTTACATATTTAAGCCCTGGCATAATTTTTAAATTATAACCAAATAATCTATACCGACGTATAAATAGATTAATTATCTTTAGGTTAAATTCAGTACCCCGGAATTTATTTGATTAATTTTAACTATACTTTATCCAAACCCAATAAGCCAAATGGATACCAATACCAATAAGGCAAATATGTTAAGCTCCGCTGTGAGTGGCCAGCTTATACATTATTTGTTTGAAGAGCAAAAAAGCAAAACACCCGATGCAATAGCTGTTGTTTTTGGCAACGAAAAATTAACATACAACCAACTGGGCGAAAAAGCAGATCAATTGGCCGCGGCAATACTGGCAAATTCTCCCAATTCCTTAATTTCAGGTGTAAGCACGTTCCGCTCTATCGAAACCATTGTTAGTGTATTGGCTATATTAAAATCGGGCAAGGCTTACTTACCGCTCGATCCGGATTACCCGGTTGATCGTTTACAACAAATTATCACAGATTCAGGTATCGATCTGTGTTTAACCGTGTCCGCTCAAAAACACTTATTTCAGTCGTTATCAGTTAATCTTTTAATGTCTGATGCGGCGTATCCAACCAATAATAACCCTATCCCGGCAAGCAAATCCGCTTGCTATGTATTATATACTTCAGGCTCAACCGGTACGCCAAAAGGCGTTTCTATGGGCCATACTGCTTTGGTAAACTTACTGACGTGGCAGCAAAAGCATTCTATTTCCACATCCGGGGTAAACACTTTACAGTTTGCGCCATTAAGCTTTGATGTATCCTTCCAGGAGATCTTTGCCACCTTAACAACAGGTGGCACGTTGGTTTTGGTTGATGATAATTTAAGAGTAGATCCGTACAGGCTGTTGCGTTACATAGAAGATCAATCCGTTAACCGCATCTTTTTACCTTTTGTAGTACTGCAATATTTAACCGAAGCCGCAGATGCAGAGAAATATTTCCCAGCATGTTTAAAAGAAGTGATGACGGCTGGCGAGCAATTAAAAATAACTCCGCAAATAGTCCGCTTCTTTTCCGCCCTGCCGGAAAGCGTCTTGTATAACCAATATGGCCCAACCGAAACACATGTAGTAACACAGCTTAAGCTGGATGGCGATGCTTCAAAATGGCCACCGCTGCCTTCTATCGGTATTCCTATCGATGAAACAGAAATACTGATCCTGGATGAAGAATTTAAAAAATTGCCTTACGGCGAAACCGGAGAACTTTGCGTTAGCGGTGTAAGCCTTGCTGACGGTTACCTGAACCGCCCGGAAATGACCGCGGAGAAATTTTTAGACTGGAAAGAAACCGCCGATAAAACAACCCGCATTTATCGCACCGGCGACCTGGCCCGCTATATGCCCGATGGCAATATTGAATATTTAGGACGAAGGGATACACAGGTAAAAATTCGTGGTAACCGGGTTGAACTGGGCGAAATTGAGGTTTTAATTAACCAGTTAAATGATATTCAGCAGGCCATAGTAGTTGCCCGCGAAGATGTTATCGGTCAAAAACGACTGGTGGCTTACCTGGTATCTGCCAAAAACAAGCCGGATACTGACTATGTACGCAAAAGCATTGAGCAACAGCTGCCAGATTTTATGCATCCCTCAGCCTATGTATGGTTAAGCGAGCTACCTAAAACCACCAGCGGCAAAGTTGACCGCAAGGCATTACCAAAACCAGATATGGAGCGCCCCGAGCTGAGCGTATTATATAAGGCGCCCTCTACACCTATCGAAAAAAATATAACCGGCATTTGGATGGAGCTGTTACTGCTGGATAAAATAGGCATTGACGATAACTTTTTTCAGTTGGGCGGCAACTCCCTGCTGGCTTTAAAAACTGTTGCTCAGTTAAAGCACCTGTTTAATTACGAAGTACCCATTACCAAATTATACCAGTTCCCTACCGTTAGCGGCATAGTGAATTTTATAAGCGGCGCCAATAAAGTTATTACCAAAGCTGCTGTTAAAAAAGACAGGAACAGCAATAGCGATATAGCCGTTATAGGCATGGCAGGCCGTTTTCCGGGTGCTAATACCATTGATGAATTTTGGAGCATGCTTACCGAAGGACGCGAAGGCATCAGCTTTTTTAGCGATGCTGAACTTGATCCTTCCATCCCGGCAAGTGTAAAAAATGATCCTGATTACGTAAAGGCGAGGGGTTTAATTGAAAAGGCCGATGAGTTTGATGCTGAGTTTTTCGGCTTTAACCCGCGTGCTGCCGAACTGATGGACCCTCAACAGCGCATATTTTTAGAAATTGCCTGGGAAGCATTAGAAAGCAGCGGCTATCTGCCTCAAAAACATCACGGTTCAGTAGGCGTGTTCGCCGGTACCGGGTACAATACCTATTTTACCAATAACGTTTTGGCTCACCCTGACCTGGTAGAAAAAAACGGCCAGTTCAACGTGAGGCTGTTAAACGAAAAAGATTACGTAGCCACCCGCACCGCTTACCAGTTAAATCTGACCGGCCCGGCAGTGGCAGTACATTCTGCCTGCTCTACTTCGTTGCTGGCTATTGCACAGGCAGTAAGCAGCATCAGGGATGGGCAGTGCGATATTGCACTGGCGGGCGCAGCATCCATCACATCGCCATTAAAAAGCGGGCACTTTTACGAAGAAGGCTCCATCATGAGCGCCGATGGCCATTGCAGGCCGTTTGATGCTGAAGCTACCGGAACCGTATTCAGCGATGGTGCAGGTGTAGTATTGTTAAAAAGCCTTGAAGAGGCGGAACGCGATGGCGATACCATTTACGCCGTCATAAAAGGCATTGGCATAAACAACGACGGCGCGGATAAAGGCAGCTTTGGCGGCCCAAGCGCGCAGGGCCAGGCCGGCGCTATTGCAATGGCTATTAATGATGCCGGCATAGATGCATCAACCATAAGCTATATTGAAGCACACGGCACCGCAACCCCCTTAGGTGACCCGATAGAAATTGAGGGCCTTAGCCTGGCCTTTGGCGAACAGGAAAATAAGCAGTATTGCGCTATTGGCTCTATAAAAAGCAACCTGGGCCACTTAACGGCAGCATCGGGTGTGGCAGGATTGATAAAAACTGCTTTAGCATTACATCATCAGCAAATACCTGCTTCGTTGTTTTATAAGCACAGCAATCCAAATATCAATTTAACCGATAGCCCTTTTTATGTAAATGCCGGGTTAAAGCAGTGGCAATCCGACAAAAAAAGGCGTGCAGGTGTAAGCTCATTCGGTGTTGGCGGAACGAATGTTCACATTATATTAGAGGAATTTGTAAACGTACCTGCTCAAAACAGTAAACCCCAGCCACTAACTTTGGTTACATGGTCGGCCAAGACAGAAACGAGCGTTAACAATTACGCTAAAAAGCTGGCTGGCTTTATCGAGGAGAATGCTGACATCAACATTGCCGATGTAGCCTGGTCCCTGCAAAGCACCCGCGCTGATTTTAATTCGCGCAGGTTTGTTATAGCAGGCGATAAAAATGAGTTGCAAGCCAAATTAACCAGTGCAACTATTGATCCGGCTTCATCAAAAAAACTAAACTCAAAAGCTTCCGAAGTCGTGTTTATGTTTCCGGGCCAGGGTTCGCAGTATGTAAACATGGGCCGCGAGATTTATGACAATGAGCCCGTATTTAAAGCAGCTGTTGATGAATGTATTGAATTATTGAAGGACGGTCCGCAGACGGATATTTTCGACATCATCTACCCACCGGTTTTAGATGAAACATCCGCGGAAAAAATTAAAAACACCTTTTATACCCAACCTGCCATATTTATACAGGAATATGCCATGGCTAAATTATGGATGAGTTGGGGAATACAACCTGCCATTTTAACCGGGCACAGCATAGGCGAATTTGTTGCGGCACATTTTGCAGGGGTATTTAGTTTAAAAGATGCATTGTTGTTAATATCAACCCGCGCAAAAATGGTTAGCGAGGTTGAAAAGGGATCCATGCTCTCCGTAAGGATCGAAGCCGATCAGCTGCAAGCGTTTTTACCTCTAAACTTATCAATAGCTGCCATTAACAGCAATAAGCTTTGCGTGGTAGCCGGTGATGAAAAGACTGTTGCCGAATTTGCCTTACTGCTGGAAGAAAAAGAAATACCGGGCCGTTTATTGCAAACCAGCCATGCATTTCACTCCGCAATGATGGATGATATTGTTGCGCCGTTTGAAGCCGTTGTACGTTCGATAAAATTAAGTCCCCCGGTAAAACCAATCGTATCTACTGTTACCGGTAAATGGATGAGCGAGGCCGAAGCTACCAGTCCTGAGTATTGGGCACAGCACTTGCGCAGTACCGTTCGTTTTGCAAATGCCATTGATACTTTGCAGGAAGATGAGGGCCGCATTTTACTGGAAGTTGGTCCCGGAAATGTACTGGCAACCCTTGCACGTCAGCAAATTACACTTAAATCAACCCCAATAATAGCAGGTTTTGAGAAAAACGAAACACTTACAGCCTACTATTCCGTATTAAGGGCGCTGGGGCTTTTATGGGTAAATGGAATAGAGCCTGATTGGACGGCTTTATACAGTAACCAGCAGCGGGTAAAAATAAACTTACCAACCTATGCATTTGATAACAAACGATATTGGCTAGACCCGGCACTCCCGGTAATTACACCCCCGGCCGCCGAAACACAAACAATATTAGAAACAGAACAAACAACTTTACAAGACAGCATAATGAGAACAGATCTACTAACTTCCAAACTGAAAGAACTTTTTGAAGATACCTCGGGCATTGAGATTGATGCAGCATCGGTTGATGCTAATTTTATTGAGATCGGGTTTGATTCCCTTTCGTTAACACAGATTGCAACCAATCTTAAAAAGGAATTTAATGTTCCCATCACCTTCCGTAAACTGTTTGAAGAATATAATACGATACACTTGCTGGCTGCTTACCTGGATGCCAATTTACCTGCCGATGCCTACAGGCAACAGGCTGCGCCTGCTGTAAGCTACCAGGCTCAACCAGTGTATGCCGCTCCTGCAGTTGCAGCGCCTGTACCGGCAGCCAATCCTGCTTTAGATTTAATTGCGCAGCAAATACAAATGCTTGCCGGGCAACTGGCTATGATGCAGGGCAATGCACCACAAGCTGCTGCGCCCGCTCCTACCCCTGTTACTGCAACAGTCACTTCAAAAATTCAATATGATTTAACACCTGAGGAACAGGTTGAAGTAAAAAAACCATTCGGAGCTACTGCACGTATTGAAAAACAAGTGCAAGGTTTGGATGCAAAACAGCAATCGTTTTTAAGCGATTTAACTGCGCGCTATAACAGCAAAACAAAAAGCAGTAAAGAATATACCCAAAAACACCGCTCATACATGGCCGATCCACGTGTTGTAAGCGGTTTCAGGCCGTTGACTAAAGAGGTGGTGTACCCATTGGTGGTAAACCGTTCAAAGGGAAGCCGTGTTTGGGATATTGATGGTAATGAATATATTGATGCATTAAATGGGTTTGGTTCTAACTTTTTAGGTTATCAGCCTGATGTATTAAAACAAGCTGTGCTGGCCCAGGTTGAAAACGGTTACGAAATTGGCCCACAGCATGAGTTGGCCGGCGATGTTTGTAAATTGATATCCGAGTTTACCAATTTTGATCGCGCAGCACTATGTAACACCGGTTCCGAAGCTGTTTTGGGTGCCATGCGTATTGCGCGTACCGTTACCGGCCGCACTTTGATTGTTGCCTTCAGCGGATCGTACCATGGCATTAACGACGAGGTTATTGTACGTGGTACTAAAAAGCTAAAAACAGTTCCTGCTGCGCCAGGAATTATGCCCGAGGCAGTTCAAAACATGCTTATTTTAGACTATGGTACTGACGAAACTTTAAGAATAATCCAGGAAAGAGCGCATGAGCTGGCAGCTGTAATGGTTGAGCCTGTACAAAGCAGAAGACCGGAGTTTCAGCCGGTTGATTTCCTTAAAAAATTAAGGCAGATCACCCAAAGCTCAAATACCGTATTGATTTTTGATGAAGTTATTAGTGGTTTCAGGATGCACCCTGGTGGCGCACAGGCCATGTTTGGTGTAAAAGCTGACATTGGCACTTATGGTAAAGTAATTGGCGGCGGTATGCCTATTGGCGCTATTGCCGGTATAAAACAATATATGGATGCGCTTGACGGCGGTTTCTGGCAATATGGTGATGATTCACAACCTGAAGCGGGCGTAACTTATTTTGCAGGTACGTTCGTTCGCCATCCGCTGGCGCTGGCAGCTGCAAAAGCATCGTTAACTTACATGAAAGAGCAGGGGCCTGCATTACAGCAAGGTTTAAATGATTTAACCCGTTACCTGGCCGGCGAATTAAATGCCATCTGCCAAAATACCGGCGTCCCGCTTTACATTCCGTCATTCGGTTCGTTATGGAAAATAAAGTTTAAAGATGAGTTGCCTTACGGCGAATTACTGTTTACCCTGATGCGCGAAAAAGGCATCCATATATGGGATCTGTTCCCTTGCTTTTTAACCGCAGCACATACTAAGGACGACGTTAATAAAATTATCGATAAATTCCGTGAAAGCGTAAATGAATTAATTGAGTCAGGATTCTTACCTTCGGACAAGGTTTCTGCAAGCCCTGTTAAAGAGCAGGCAAAGCAGGCTATGGAAGCTCCGTTTCCGGGTGCCAGGCTTGGCCGCGATAAAGATGGCAATCCCGGTTGGTTTATAAGTGACGTAAACAACCCCGGAAAGTATTTACAGGTTATAGTAAATGAAGAATCGTCAGGTAATTAATTAAATTTGCTAAACCCTCTCCCGAAATCATCGGGATGATATGATCGATATGATTACCCCGCTTATCGCAGAAAAGTTTATTGTTTAAAAATTAAATAACACTAGTGAGAATTAGTTTAGAAAATAAAAATTTTATGTACGATACAAGCCCGGTGGAATTTGATCCGTTTGCGGGACCGGAAATTTCATTGATAGCGCCGGCAACCGAGTCGCAGGTAGAAATCTGGACTTCATGTCTTATTGGCGGCGATGCGGCAAACTGTGCTTATAATGAAAGTTTTTCCCTGGCTTTAACAGGCGCTCTTAATAAAGATGCCATGTTTCGCGCATTGCAGGACATGGCAAATATGCACCAATCGCTCCGGATGGCATTCAGCGCGGATGGTTCAAATATTGTTGTTTATAAAGAGCTGCCGTTAGCTATTGATTACAAAGATCTTTCTGCACAAACAGCTGATGAACAGCAGGCTTTTATAAAAAATCACAATACCCAAAACGTACAAATCCCTCTTGACCTGGTAAAAGGCCCGCTTTTTAAAACATCGCTATTTAAACTGTCGGAACAGGAGCACCTTTTAACCTTTATGGCACATCATGTGGTTTGTGATGGATGGTCAATAGGTATAATGATGCAGGATTTAAGCAAGCTTTATTCTGCATATACTAAAAATGAAATCATCAGCTTGCCTGCTGCCCCGCTTTTTAGTGATTACGCATTAGAGCAATCTGCTTTACAAAAAAGTGAAGAATATAAAGAGACCGAACAGTACTGGCTTAACCAGTTTAAAGGCAGCGATCATTTTTTAAACCTGCCTGTCGATTATCCCCGCCCTGCCCTGCGCACCTATAAAAGCCATCGGGAAGATTTGGTTATGGATGGCGCTTTGGCCACCGGCATAAAAAAACTGGGTAAAAGCACTGGCAGCAGCTTTGTAACCACCCTGCTGGCCGCTTTTGAAGTTTACTTGCAAAAATTAACCGGACAGGACGAGATCATTATCGCTTTACCTGCAGCGGGCCAATCCGCTACCGATAATTACCGCCTTGTTGGGCATTGTGTAAATTTATTGGCGCTAAGAAGCTATCCCAAAGGTGAGCTTTCATTTAAAGATTATTTAAAAGAAAGAAGAACAGTTATCCTGGATGCATATGATCATCAGTTATATGCTTTTGGCAGCTTATTAAAAAAATTAAACATCCCCCGCGACCCTTCCAGGATTCCTTTAGTGCCGGTAATGTTTAATATCGATATGGGTTTGGATGATGATGTAGCATTTTATGGATTACAGCATAAATTGATCAGCAATCCCCGTGAATATGAGAATTTTGAGATCTTTCTCAATATAGCCGGCCATGAAGAATCTCCAACTTTAGAGTGGTCATACAACACACAATTATTTAACCCATCCACCATAAAAAGAATGATGGAAGGGTTTGAATTCCTATTAAAAGAATTAGTAAATTGCCCTGAAATATTGATCGGGAACATCCCGACATTAAATGCTGACGAGTTAAACCTGCTGTTAAAAGCGTGGAATAACACTAAATACCCCTATCAAAAGCATATGTCACTCCATCAATTGATCAGTGAGCGCGCGAGCGCAATACCTGACAAAGCAGCAATAACCTTTGGCGGGCAAAAGTCCACCTATAAGGTATTGAATGAGCAGGCAAACCAGCTGGCCTCAATCCTCATCAAAAACGGCGTAAAAAAAGGCGACAGGGTTGCTTTTTCAATCGACAGGTCGGCAGAGATGGTTACCTCCATACTGGCAATAATGAAAACCGGCGCTGTTTATGTGCCGCTTGATCCGCAATTTCCGTTAAACCGTATCAATTATATGCTTGCCGATTCGGAGGCAGTACTGTTATTATCTTCCAAAAAATATAAAGGCAGGTACGAATCAAGCGCCAAAGAATTGTTAATTGAGGATGAATGGAAAAACCTGCAAAACTATCCCGTAACAGATCCTGAAGTAGCTGTATCCGGCGACGACCTGGTGTATATACTTTATACTTCGGGTTCAACAGGTATGCCAAAAGGCGTACAAATTGCGCACCATAATTTGGTGAACTTTTTGATTAGCATGCAAAGGGAACCAGGCATTACTGCCGATGATAAGCTGCTTGCAGTGACTACCATTAGTTTTGATATTGCAGGATTAGAGCTGTTTTTACCGTTGTTAACAGGTGCCGAAATAGTTTTGGCTGATACTGAGGCTTCGAAAGATGGCCGTACATTACTTGATATCATCAAAAAGGAAAAGGTAACCGTAATGCAGGCTACCCCCTATACCTGGCGCATAATGCTCGAAGCAGGGTGGAACAAATCCACACCTATAAAAGTAATTTGCGGTGGCGAGGCTCTGCCAATGGAACTGGCTCACAGGCTCATCAATTGTTCGTCATCATTATGGAACGTTTATGGCCCAACCGAAACTACGGTATGGTCAACCTTAAAGCAATTAAAAGAGCAGGATAAAGTAATCTCCATTGGCCGCCCTATCAACAATACTTCAATCTACATTCTTGATAAATTTTTAAATCCTTTGGCGCCGGGCATAGCCGGTGAAATTTATATCGGTGGCGATGGTGTAGCAAAAGGTTATTTGAACAGGCCGGAGCTAACTGAAGAAAAATTTATTAATAATCCTTTTTCAGAGCAGGCTGGCGAAAAAATGTATCGCACAGGCGACCTTGGCAAATTTATGCCCAACGGCGAAATTGAATGCCTGGGCCGCATTGATGCACAGATAAAAATAAGAGGTTACCGTATTGAAACCGGCGAAATTGAGTTTCATTTAGCAAAAGAAGCCGATATAAAAGAGGCTGTGGTAATTGCACGCCCCGACAAACAGGGTGTTGATAAGCTGGTTGCCTTTATAGTTGCCGAATATGGGAACGAAACTGTAAATGCCGCTTCGCAGGCTCAAAACTGGAAGGATACCTTACGAAAATCAGTTCCGGATTATATGGTGCCTGATAGTTTTATAATTGTACCGGCAATGCCTTTAACCCCAAATGGCAAAATCGATAAAAAGGCTTTAGCAAAATATGGGGCTGCTGAAGTTGAAGAAACCAACACATATCTTGCACCACGTACTGACATTGAAAAATTGGTAGCAGATATCTGGATAGAGTGCCTTGGTATAGAAAAAGTAGGTGTACATGACAACTTTTTCGAATTGGGCGGCCATTCGCTTATTGCCGTACAGGTAATGACCCGTATTGAAAAAGAAACAGGTAAACGGTTGCCGCTGGCTGCTTTGTTTGAAACATCAACAGTAGAAAAACTGGCACAGTTACTTGAGCTCGGCGCCAGGTCAATAACCTGGGATTCGCTTGTGCCTATAAAACCACAGGGCAAAAAAATGCCGCTTTATATGGTTCATGGTGCAGGGCTAAATGTATTATTATTTAATACGCTTGCTATGAACATGGATGCTGAGCAGCCCGTATACGGCTTACAGGCAAAGGGCCTTAACGGTGTTGACGCACCTTTAACCCGTATCGAAGACATTGCCGCACATTACATTTCCGAAATTATTGCACAAAACCCCAGCGGGCCTTACGCGCTGGCAGGCTATTCTTTTGGTGGGATCATTGCTTTTGAGATGGCCCGGCAATTAGAAGCATTGGGTAAAGAAGTAAAAATGCTGGCAATGTTTGATACTTATGCCTATCGTTCTCCGCATTTTGACAAGCCTTTGATTAAATTTTATAAAAGGAGCAGGTTTTTTAAAGACAAAGTGCTTTATGCATTTAAATTAGAAAACGGATTGGAGGGAATAACTGATAGAATAAGATCGGTAAAGCGCAAGGGCATTCGTATCTATTGGAAGTTACGGTATGGAAAAGAACAAAAGCAAACCGGCTTTTTTGGCTATTCAAATATAATTGACCAAACCAACGAGTATGCCGAAAAGCATTACCAGCTGAAACCATATAATATTACGGTAGAAGTATTCAGAGCCGAGAAACGTACATTTTATATGGATGATTTTGAGCACCTGGGATGGAAGGTTTATGCATTGAATGGCGTAAATATACATCCTATTCCCGGTGAGCATAACACTATATTTAAGGCGCCGAATGACAAAGTTTTTGCCCAGGTATTGCAAAAATGTTTGGACGATGCTATAAAGAAGTGAATTGCTTGTCAAGTCTTGAGTCTTGAGCCAAAATGATCTTTGTTTTGACACAGGACTTTTGACTTTTGACTTGAGACTTTAGATTAAAATGAGCCTTATTAAAATCACCAGCCGCTATTTAGATGATGTTACGTGGATAAACGCGGCAACCTGCGGTTTTTCTCCTGGCAACAACGTTGACGTATGGCGAATAAATGTCAGTGCTAATTTATCATTGCTTGATAGTTTTTTAGCAATAATGCCCCCTTCAGAAATTGCCAGGGCTAACCGGTACTTTCAAAACAAAGATAAAAACAGGTACATTATAAG
>Ga0206874_1108_pt1 | contig 22400 bp, 18 predicted proteins | sample Alteio_BWOrgCont_12_FD_152629 | JGI IMG/M metagenome (GOLD analysis project Ga0206874, IMG submission 152629) | Enriched cells from forest soil in Barre Woods Harvard Forest LTER site, Petersham, Massachusetts, United States -... | ecosystem: Environmental > Terrestrial > Soil > Temperate forest >...
GGCAATACCATAATCGCTTTCCTTTATAAAAGTTAATATAGCTTATTATCCTTAGTTACGTTGCTCTTTAACTCCTGTTCATCAAGCACGTGATGTATTTGCTTTACATCGGTAGGTTCCTTCATTTCTTCAAGCTCCTTATCATCTTCAATATTTATACCCATATGCTGCTGCATTTCGTGTAGCATATTTAATATTTTGGTTACCTCATTTTCGGCGCGAACGTTAACTTCAAATTCAACTTGTCTTCTAATTTGTTCAATTTTTCCCTGCCTGTTTTGGTTGATCAGTACTGACACCGACAATACAATAGCAAACAATGATACCAGCATTTCGAGTATCGGAAAAGGGAAAGGGTCAAAAGGCTTTAAGGGCGGTAAAAAATATAGGTTCCAGCTTATCCATACAATAAAAAGCAATAAGCAAGCTATTAAAAATTTCATGCTGCCCAAAACATCCGTAATAAATACCGCAATATGATCGGTTTTGGTTTTATTAAAATCAAGGGACGATTTTAGTTCAGCGTCTTCCTCTATTATTTCAGCCTGATTATTGTCGATGTTTTTCTTTTCCATTATTTATTAATTGGGGTGGATTAATATATGGGATTATCACTCAAATTTTTTATCCTCCGTTACACCCCTCCAATTATCAGACCGAAATGAACTAACCGGCATTCCCTGTTTACTAAGCAGGTTTGCGTCAATGGGTGCATCAGTCCAGGCATAACGTACAGCTACAGGTTGTGCAACCTGGCTGCTCCATACTTTTACCTTATTGTCATCAGTAATAACTGCCTGGGCATAGTAAAACTTATGGTCAGCACCTGCCACCTCAAAGCCTTTTATATAGCCATATACGTCTTTTGCCATTAACCCGGTTTCGGCATGGATAAAGCTAACTATTGCCGAATTGCCGGTAAAATTAGCTGAACTGTATAGCGGGGTTTCATAAAAGCCAGGGAGATGATAAACCGAAGTCAACGCCTTTGATGCAAGCCGGAAACCCACATCGGCTTTGTCTTTCGGGTGTATATTAAATGGATCACCAATATCAGTAGTAACAGCCACACCGGTGTTAGGCAGTTGCAGCGCTACGTTTTGCGCTTCCCTCAGTTCGGCCCAGGCGCTTCCGTAATTGCTGTTTTGGAAACCGCCGAATGACGATACCTGCACAAATAAAAACGGGAATTGCTGTTTCCACCTTCCCCGCCAGTCGGTTATCATTAACGGGAATGAGGTTTTGTATTGAAAGGCCCTGTCGGCATTTGTTTCACCCTGGTACCATATCACACCTGCAATAGCATAAGGTATTAAAGGATTGATCATAGCATTATAAAGTGTGAAGGCCGTATTATTGGGTAAAAAATCAAAATGATATGGCTTGCTCAAGTCGGGCATAGTGTGCCATTTCCCGTCAGCCAGGTTTACGCTGGTATCGGCAAATTGCACATAAAATTCGTTCGGCAGCCCGTTTAGTCCGGTGCCAAAATATGAAGGATTTTTTTGTTGGGATGTAAGGTTTATCAGCAGGCTGTTATCCCCTCCCTTCCAGGTGCCTGCAGGCAGTTCGAGCTGGAAATTAGCAGGCAAAGGTCCCTTTTCAATGAGCTTACCGTCAATATAAATGGTCATATCGGCATCTGTTTGCCCCAAACGGATAACCGACTTATATTTGGAATAAGAGCTATCCAGCTTAATGGTTTTTTGCATATAACCCAGCCCTCTGTACGAGTAGAGTTTCCCCATCCATTCCCATGCGCCGGGAACCTGGCCATTTTGCCATGTGGTGAAATAAGAGGCCGGTTGTGCGGCTAATTGTTCGGGAGTATAATTAACAACCGGTTGTTTGCGGTAAGCATATTCCTTTAATTGCCTGTCAATCCGTTGTGTTACACCATCCCAGGTTGTGGGCAGCGTTTTGGCGACAGCGCCTAATTCGGGCGAGGTGAGCATGGCATCTTTGCTTATCCAGCTTTCCACCTGCGTACCGCCCCAGCTACTGTGAATAAGACCAACGGTAACGTGTAAAGTTTGCGCCAGCTTTTTTGCGAAGAAGTAGCCTACAGCAGTAAAATCGCCAACAGTATTGGTATCAGCTTTGGTCCACTGGCCACCGCTTACATCTTTTTCGGGTTCCAGGCTTATTTTATCAGGTACATGAAACTGCCTGATCTGCTGTTGCGCAGCGTTCTTTTGCTCGGCCTTATAACCATATGCATTTTTTAGCTGAAATTCCATGTTCGACTGTCCCGAACAGATCCATACTTCGCCCAGCATTACATCACTATAAACCAGTTGCTCTGAGCCTGAAGATATTTTCATTACATAGGGGCCGCCTGCTGTCATGGGTTTTAATATAGCTTTCCAATTGCCCTGTTCATCAGCCTTCACAGTCACCAATTGGCCGTTGAGGCTTACAGTAACCTTTGCTTTTTTGGCGCTCCATCCCCATATGGGTACATCCTGGTTACGTTGCAATACCATATGATCGGCAAATAGCTTTGCGGTAGTTAATTGTGCATTTGCATTAAAAAAAAGACAAACGAATAGCAGGAATAAAAATGAAATTTTCATATCAACTTAGGTTTCAGTAACGGGGCGTTTATAATATTGAGGATAAATTTATAAGAAATAAAGGCAAGCAGGTAACAAAAAGGTAATATCCTTTTAATTGTTACGTAATTGTGCGTGGTACGAATAAAAATAACAAATTACCCATGCTTGCGTTTTGAGTAAGATAATGCGCCTGATCTCCCTTGTTATCAGTAAATAAAGATACTTATGAATTTGTGTATCTTATTTTTTAAAGTCAACGTATAAACCGACATTGCATAAATTATTAATGAGAAAAAATACATTATTTAGCACCAAAACTTCTTAAACTCCAAATACCCCAATAAATAAAATATGAAAATAAGAACCCCGAAAACTATGGATGACCTCCTGATAAAAAAGAGGTACAATGTTTTGGAAGTAGGCGGCGGAAATCACCCTGACAAAAGAGCACAAACAGTTGTTGATAAATACGTGGAAGATAATACCCACCGCTCGGGCGACTTAAAAGTTTTAAAAAATCAAAAATTTCTGCAGGCCGATGGCGAACATCTGCCTTTTAAGGACAAAGAATTTGATTATGTTATTTGCCGGCATGTATTAGAGCACGTAGAAGACCCTATCCAGTTTGTTAAAGAACAGGCACGGGTAGCAAAAATGGGATATATTGAAACACCTTCGTTATTAGGAGAATACATTGCACCCAAGGAATCGCACAAATGGGTAATACAGGATATTGATGGTAAGCTGGTTTTGTATGATAAGGAATTACTGAAATTTAAACCATGGATGGATTTTGGTGAAGTATTTCTTTACTATTTGCCAAAAACTTCAATCGGCTTTAAAATTTTAGAGCGTACACATGCCAGCATACTAACTATAAATTATGAGTGGACCGACGAAATAGAAATATTAGTAAACCCTGAGGATGAATATTATTTAAATCATTTCATTAAGCCCTGGGACGAAAGCATTTGTGATAAGCTGCTTGTTAAAAGAAGCTATGGTCGCGAATTAATGGCAACGATGGGAGCTATGTTTGATATTATGCGGTCTGTTACCAAAAGTAAGGTACTTAAAAGCAACTCCTGATTTTTAATACAAACAGGTTATTTAAATTATATCTATACAATTTATACTAATTAATTAAAATATGATACTATTATTAATAGCCTATTTGTACAAATTTCAGTTAAAACCCAGGTTGAATAAACTATTCCCATTTTTACAAAAGCCAAACTTATCACTGGCTCTGCAACCCGTTGAAAAGTAATAGCTAACCGGTTATACAGGCATTGAAATAAACGGAAACATTAATTATTTCTTTGCACCGGGTATTTGGCTTGCAAAACTTTTACGGTTACCAAAAGCTGACCCACATGCCGCATGGTATGCTCCGCAGCGTGCACGTATAACCCGATAACCGTTGAAGGCAGCTTACCCCGTCCTACTTCTCTTGTTTCGGTTAATACTGATTCATCAGCTTTGCTTAATTGCAAAAGCGCATCATCGACCTGTTTATTAAATATTGCTAACAAAGCGGTGATATCACTATCCCCACCACTTGATTGCCCTTCTGATGCTAACTGTTTCAACTGCTGCTCATTAAGCTGCAGGCCATTTGCATAGGTAAATAACCGGCTTAGCACACCTGCCAAATGCTGTAAATGAAACCCGGGTGATGCAAGCCCGGCAGGCCTTTCCCACAATAATTCTTCATGAAAATCAGCCATTAACGCATTAATTTCTTCCCTCGCCTGCAATAAAGCATGGGCAACCGGTTGCAATAACCCCGGCATATTATCCAATGGCCCGCGAAGCCAAACTTCAGGTTTGCTCATTTCTCAATGTCTCCTTAATTAAATCCGAAATCGAACATCCGCAATCCGAAATCACTTCATCCTTCCCAGCTTTGCTTTTACTTCATCATGGTTAAGCGTTTGAGGCAGGCTATATATTTGTTTAACGCGGTCGTGTGTGTTATCGGTCAAAAGCCAGCTGGTCCAAACCATAAACCAGGCCCATTGGGGTTGCATTTTTAATATTTCGGGTTTGGGTAATTCGCCGGTTTCCGTTAAAGCAATTGGTTTCCCGTTTGCCAGCTTAAGCAGCTCGTTATAATCCTTTTGCTCATAATCAAAGTGATACACATCGGCGCCTAAAATATCAACATAATCAGCGCCGGGGTAATAATCCTTATAATCATAAGCTTCATCAAACGGAATATCGCGCAAACCGTTAGCGCCCCAAACCCATATCAGGTTATTTAAATGATGATAGTTGGTATATCGGTCATACATCATTTTCCATAGTTTGGCTATACCATTTTCGCCTTTCCTGTTTCCCCACCAAAACCAAACGCCGTTCATTTCGTGGTACGGCCGCCAAAAAACAGTTACACCGGCATCCTGCAGCTGTTTTAAATAGCCCGCAATCACATCAATCTGATCAAGCCATTTTTTATTCAGCGTAGTGCCGGGTGTTGTTAATTCGGCCCACTCAGCATCGCTCATTTTGGCAATTACATTTTTCGAAAACTCATATGGCGGATCATCCGTTGGCTTCCCTTCGTGCCACATTAAAGTTATCAAATATCCTTCCTCCGATTTTTTTATCGCTTCCTCAACAATCTGCGGACCGAGGTCCTTATCGCCCCAGTTCATAAAATCACTTCCCCATACGGCCGGGTATCTTCCGGTAATATTATGAGCACTGTCTGAAAAAACATTCAGATCGCTGTTGTAATTTTGCTGGCCCGAAAGAATGTACTTTCCTTTTATATCGTATATAAAGTTCAGTTGTTTTTTTACTCCACTTGTAGCATTTGCATTTACAGGTCTGGCCCCCTGGGCCATGGTTTTAAAACTAATGAAGAGTGTTAAAATAAAAAGAAAAAAATATTTCATCTGCATAAAATAGGGCTTTACAGTACCAATGGCCACATAAAATAAATGGAGCGTACATGTTTTCAAAATTAACAAAAATCTAACAGCTGTTGTGGTACAGGGATTGCTAATAATGCTTTATATTTAACGCAATTAATTGCTATGATCATTACCCCGGTTAAAAAGACTGCTGTTCCTGTTCTAATATTGCTCATACTTTCTATACTTCTTACGTTTCAAAGCTGTAAAAAGAAACGGTCTGAAATGGCTAACGTACTCTATAAAAAAACGCATAATAAGGTTTTCAGGGACGTTACTCCCGAAGGCTTTTCGGAGGTTTTTGAAAAAATGCTTAAAGGGGAGCGGTCTAAATTAACCCACGCAGATTTCATCCTTTCCTATTACGATAAAACCGGCTATAAGCCCGAATTTGTTATGAATCATTTATTTAATGGTGATTTAACAACAACAACCAATTATTACATGCAAGCCGGCGACCATGGACTGGAGCCTGCCATGTTTCAGCCCGAACAGCTAAGAACGCTTATCAATAAATTTGCTGCTACAAACGGAATTAAAACCGTTGATGAAGCTTATCATGATATGGCAGAGCTGGAACTAACTGCAGCCAATTCATTGATCAATTATTCGAATGACCTGCAATACGGCGTAATTAACCCTAAAAAAGTATTTGAAAGATACTTTATGGCCACCAAACGACCAGATAGCTTATCGATGACGGAAATTTTTCATATACATAATATGCAAAATTACCTTGATAGCATTCAGCCAAAATCACCGCAGTATATTGCTTTGCAAAATGCGCTGAAAAATAACATAGCGGCGCCCGGCAGATCGGCAGAGGAAACCAAACGTTTGCTACTGGTTAACCTGGAGCGCTTAAGGTGGAGGAATAAACCCTATGAAGATAAATATGTAATTGTGAATATTGCTGACTATGGCTTGAACGTAATTGATAGCGGGCACTCTGTATTAAAAATGAAAGTTTGTGTAGGCCAGGGCCGTAATATGGACAATGCAAATACCCTTATGGCTTATAACGATACCTGTAAGGAAGATAAGCCATACGCACACGAAACGCCCCAATTAAACAGCCTGATACACAGCGTTGAGGTAAACCCGGTGTGGAATATCCCACGAAGCATTGCCAATAAGGAAATTATTGTTGAAGCCGCAAAAGACCGCTTTTACCTTTCAAATAAAAGCATCGATGTTTACAAGAATGACAAACTGGTAGATAATCCCGAAGATATAGACTGGAGCAAGGTTACTAAAGAAAACTCGGACTATGATTTTAAACAGAACCCCGGTGAAGATAATTCGTTAGGTAAAATAAAATTCCTGTTTAATAATAAAAGCAGTGTTTATTTGCATGATACACCTGCAAAATATGCATTTTACAAAAAGATGAGGGCAGTAAGTCATGGCTGTGTACGCCTTGGTGACCCGCAGGGGCTTGCATTGAATTTATTTGGCCCCGGGGATAAATATGAAACCATTTCGACAGATATGGCCGCTGATAACCCGGAACCAACCACCATATATCTGCCTAAAAAAGTTCCGGTTTATATTACTTACGTAACCTGCTGGGCCGATGAAAACGGTGCGCTGCAATTCAGGCAGGATGTATACGGCCTTGATATTGTACTTTACGATCACCTGCAGCGGTACATGCATCCGCAAGTGAATTAAAAAGAGCTTTGCGTATTTGTAAAATCTTTTTGTTCCCGTGTTAAAAACTAAATATTACAAACTGGCAAAAATGTTGCTATTAACATCCTGCGTTAAAAAGTTTGCAGCTAGTTCTTCGTCCAGGTATTTTGAGTAGTAGCGGTTGTTATTGCCGTTAATAAACAAAACAGTTTTATCTTTTATAGCATCTATAACCTGGTCTGCCACTTCGGGAGCTACGGCCGGGCAACCAAAACTGCGGCCTAAACGGCCTTGTTGTTCAATAGAATTTTCTCCAACATAATCTGCTGCATGTATTACAATTGCACGTGCACGCGCATTGGTATTGAAACCTGCATCCAGCCCGTCCAGCTTTAATGAACGGCCATTATCGCCATAGTAAACTTCGTTGGTTAAATAAAAGCCAAGGCTGCTTTTGTGCGAATTCATTTTATCAGAAAACCGGGTGGCCATATCTTCACCACTACCCTGCCCGTGAGCTACCCAGGTATTTAAAACTAATGCTTTACTCACTACATCAATTATCCACATACGCTTTTCACAGCTCGATTTGCTGAAATCGATAACTGTAAGCATTGAACTGTTTTGAGGTAATTTATTGGATGCCTTTAAATTAACAAAGCCTGTAATAGCTTTTTCAAAAACATTTGATGCTAAGCCTGATTCCTGCAAATGTGCCGACTCATATACATTGGTGATATATTTGTCTAATAATTCTCTTGCTGTAAAGCCACGTTTTAAATCACCTGTTGTGTGATTAATATTTGCAGATTTCCAGCTAATGGTAGTAATGGAAAGAATCAATAAAGTACATATGAATCCACCTAAATGTTTTTTCATTCTTAATCTGAGTTAAATCAATAAATAATTAGTGGGCTGTAATACGTAAAAAACAGAATTAGGGTTCCATTTTTTGGCCACAATATTTAAAATTTCTGCAAATTTAAAAATATATTTTATTAGTTAATAAATAAACTTAAAATATAATTATCAAATCCAACATTAACTTTAGAAAAATTTAATGTTATGTAAATGAATAAACTTATAAATAAGTAAATTATTATTTAACCCAACTTATTTTTTCTTCCAATGGGATTGTTCTTTTCCCTTCCGCAAATTCATCGGCATAACCCAGGTATAAAATGCCCATTACTACATCGTCTTCACCAAATTGCAAAAATTCTTTTAGCGCTGGCTTAAGCGCCATTCCGCCGGTACTCCAAAACGATGCAATATTTAACGCAGCAGCACCCAGCAACAAGTTTTGTATAGCACAGGAGGTTGCCGCAATTTCTTCAAAAGCTGGTATTTTAGGCAAATTGCCACGCTTCATTACTGCAATTATAATGTGTGATGCGGCATTACCCTGGTTCAACAATTTATTATAGGTTGACGGTTCAAAATTATCGCCCAGGCTATTTTGTTTATATAATTCAGCATGTTGCCGACAAAACTCTATGGGATTTTCATAAACAATAAAACGCCAGGGTTCAGTATAGCCATGCGTAGGCGCCCAGTCTGCCAGCTCTAATATAGCGGCAATATGCCCGTTGGGTATTTTATTACCGTTCATTGCCAATGGCTTGGTGCTGCGGCGGGTTTTAATAATAGTTGATATAGTTGAGAAAGTAGTATCCATAAATAAAAAATAAAGCCGTTTAAAACGGCTGCAAATTTAGTAATACAATTTTGATTAAAATTTGAGAGAAGAGTGCTGATCAAAAATCAGGCATTGATAAGTGGTTTGCTTTCCACGAATAATGTGTCGGGATCAAAGTCTGTAGAATCATCCCAAACAACAATTCCATTGAAAACCTTTGCTTTTTGGCAAAAACTTTCGTCTTTCAAGACTTCATATACAGGATAACCTAAATATCCATTAAAATTAAACTCACGTACCTCATTATTACTAAAAGCAAGGATAAGCATGTAAGGAGATTGATATTGTACAGATTTAACCATGGGATTCATTAGCAATTATTGCCTAAAACCCATTAAAAATAGAATTTGTCATTGAGCGAAGCGTGGCAATCGCGAACTACGCTTTACGAACATGCAAAGTCCGCGATTGCCACGTCGTTCCTCCTCAATGACAAAATTTAAAAAATCACTAATTCACTAACTCAATGATTCACTAACTAATAAATCGCCGGATATTTATGCGGATCAGTTTCGCTCATTAAGTTATAAACCGTTTCAATAACGTCGTCTAATGATGGCTTGGTGTAATAATCACCATCCGAGCCATAAGGTGGCCGGTGCTCTTTGGCACAAAGTGTTTTTGGCTGTGCATCAAGCGAGTAATAGCCTTTTTGCGCTTCCAGTACTTTTTGCAAAATATAAGCCGATGCAGCCCCGGGCAAATCCTCATCAACTATCAGTAATTTGCTGGTTTTCTTTAAGGATGCTGCACAAATATTATCTGTATCAAAAGGATACAGGGTTTGCGGATCTATCACTTCAATACTAATACCTAACTTCTCCAGTTCAGCAGCGGCTTCTAATACGATGCGTAAAGTTGATCCGTATGATATTACCGTAATATCCGTACCCTCTTTTAAAATCTCTGCTTTTCCTAAAGGCACTGTAAACTCGCCTACATTGGCGGGTAAACGTTCTTTTAAGCGGTATCCGTTTAGGCACTCTATCATCAATGCAGGTTCATCACCTCTTAATAACACGTTATACATACCTGCAGCCTGTGTCATATTACGGGGCACGCATATGTGCAGCCCTCTCATGGAACTTAATATTAACCCAAGCGGTGAACCGGAGTGCCAGATCCCTTCTAACCGGTGTCCGCGTGTGCGTACAATAAGCGGTGCTTTTTGGCCACCACGTGTACGGTAGCTCAAGCTTGCCAAATCATCACTTAAAACGTTGATGGAATATAACAAATAGTCGATATACTGTATCTCGGCAATTGGCTTTAAGCCACGCATAGCCAGGCCCATACCCTGCCCTATAATGGTAGCTTCGCGTATGCCGGTGTCGGTTAAGCGCAAGTCGCCGTATTTATTTTGTAAGCCTGCAAATCCCTGGTTAACATCACCGATAGCGCCTACATCCTCGCCAAAAGCGACAATACTTTTATCACGCTCAAAATTGGCATCAAAACAGGCATTCAATACTTCGCGACCGTCAATCAGCTTTGAGTCTTCAAAATACCTAACCGGAACAGGCGAAACATTTAAAGGTGAATACTGTGTTCCGGTAAATAACTTAGAGTTAAACCTGTCAGCATTCTTTGCATTCTCTTCAGCAAGCCAGTTAGTCAACTGCTGCTTTTGCAAATTATTCTCTTTAACTGTTAAGCGTAAAGCTTTACGTATGGCGCTAACCACATCCTTGCGGCCCGGGTCAACACAATCCCGTAATTCCGAAGCAACAGTTAATAATTCTTGCTGTGCCGGTACGCTTTCTGCCAGTTTTTCTATTAACCGTGCAGCTTCATTTAATTCAATACGGATATCATCGCATAGCTCATTCCAAACTTTGCGCTGGCAATCACGTACATATTGTTTTGCAGTAGTTTCTATGGCGTCCATTTCTGCTTCAGTAGCAATGGCCGATGCAATCATCCATTTGCGCATTTGCAGCAAACAGTCATGCTCATCTTCCCATGTCAAACGGTCTTTGGTTTTATACCGCTCATGCGATCCTGAAGTGGAGTGGCCCTGCGGCTGTGTCATCTCTGTTACGTGTATTAAAACCGGAACATGCTCGGCACGGCAAAGGGCTATAGCGCGTTCATACGTTTCGCAAAGGGCCACATAATCCCAACCGCGAACCTTATATATTTCGTAACCATTAGTACCGGGCTCACGCTGAAAACCTTTTAATATTTCAGAAATATCCTCTTTAATGGTTTGGAGCTTTGCCGGAACAGAAATTGCATACTCATCATCCCAAACAGAAATTGCCATCGGCACCTGCAATACGCCTGCGGCATTCAGCGACTCAAAAAATAATCCTTCGGAGGTTGATCCGTTACCTATGGTACCAAAAGCAACTTCATTTCCTTTTACTGAGAAATTCTTCAGATACTCCAGCTCTTTATTCTGCCGGTATAATTTTGATGCATAAGCAAGTCCCAGCAAACGCGGCATATGGCCGCCGGTGGTAGATATATCAGCCGAACAGTTCATGGTTTCGGCCTGGTTAACCCAGCTGCCATCGGCATTTACAAAGCGGGTAGCATAGTGACAATTCATTTGCCTTCCGGCAGATGCAGGGTCCTTTTCAATATCAGGATAGGCATATAGCTGAGCGAAAAACTCCAGCAGGTTGCTCATCCCGGTAGCAAACATAAAAGTTTGGTCGCGGTAATAGCCTGCCCGCCAATCGCCTTTGCGAAAAGCCTTAGCCATAGCCAGTTGGGCAACTTCCTTTCCGTCGCCAAATATTCCAAACTTAGCTTTTCCCGTGAGCACTTCCCTCCTGCCGATTAAACTTGCCTGACGGCTTTCAAAGCCTATGCGGTAGTCATCGGTCACTATTTTCTTAAAGTCATCAAAACTGAGCTCTGCGGTATTAAACTTGCCGGTAGCGTTGATTGCAGTTTCGGGCATATAAAATTTTGGTTAGGCGGTAAAATTATAAAATTCTATTCTGTAATTGGCAATATAACATATAAAACATCGGTTTTGACGAATAGTTTTTAAATTACATTAAACCTGTTATATTTGTAATAATCAAATAACCAGTATGAAAAAGATATTAATGATATGCGCAGTAATGATAGGCTTTGCCTTCACTGCATCGGCACAAGATAATCAAAAAGCCGAATTTAAATTCAACGAAGAGAAACACGATTTTGGTAAAATACCACAAGGCACACCTGTTACCACTATATTTGAATTCACCAACATTGGCACCGAACCACTTATTTTAACCGAAGTAAGGCCAACATGCGGCTGTACTATTGCCGATTATACAAAAACCCCGGTAAAAAGCGGCGATAAGGGCACCATTAAAATTACTTACAATGCCGCATTTGCAGCCCCATTTACTAAAACAATTGTAGTAACCTCAAATGCAAAAACGCCAACAAAAAATTTAATTATTATAGGCGAGGTTGTGGCAGCCAAGCCTGCAAGCAGTAGTAAATAAAGGCTTCACGCCTCATCCCAAGTTATTAACTTAAGAAAACACTGTGTTTTAAACCCTCTTTATCGCTTGCGAAAGAGGAGAGGGTGAACGAGCGAAGCGATGTTCGGGTGAGTAAATATAGAAGCGGCATTTACGCTAATGCATTGGCGATGTGGACTCACCCCGGCTACGCTACGCTGCCCGGCCCTCTCTTTCGCAAGCGATAAAGAGGGCAATGGAAAAAAAATTTTAGCTTAATGACATTGCACCCCCTCTCCTCCCTTAGGAGTCCTTTGGAAAAAGGAGAGGGCTTTTGATATTCTAAAACAAAAAGGTGCGATCTCGCGCCTTTTTTATTTTATACAGGCACAGCCACCGTACTTGATACTGACTAATGACTAATGACTTTTTTCCTACCTTTGCCTCATGCCAAAAATATCGCACAAAGGGCAGGAAATGCCCGCTTCCCCTATTCGTAAATTAACTCCTTATGCTGATAAAGCTAAGCTGGAAGGTAAAAAAGTATATTATTTAAATATCGGTCAGCCGGATATTGAGACACCGGCGGGCATGCTGGATGCAATAAAGAATATCGATTTTAAAGTTTGGGCCTACACAGCATCCGAGGGCACATTATCCTATCGCAAAAAGCTGACAGAATACTATAATAAACTGGGCTATAACATTACCCCCGAAAATATAATCGTTACCACCGGCGGCTCTGAGGCTATAACTATAGCAATGATGGCTTGCCTTGATCCGGGTGATGAGGTGATAATTCCAGAGCCGTTTTATGCTAATTACAACGGCTTTGCCTGCCAAAGCGGAGTGGTGGTAAAACCCATACTATCGTACATTGAAAATGGGTTTGCGTTGCCGCCGATAGCAGAGTTTGAAAAACTGATCACCCCTAATACCAAAGCAATTATCATCTGCAATCCAAATAACCCTACCGGGTATCTATATTCAAAGGATGAGCTGGATGCATTGAAGGCATTAGCATTAAAATATGACTTGTACCTATTTTCGGACGAGGCTTACCGCGAGTTTTGCTATGACGGGCAAACCTTTATATCGCCTATGCACCTGGATGGGCTGGACGAAAATGTGATTGTGATGGATACCGTGAGCAAGCGTTACAGTGCCTGCGGTGCGCGGTTAGGCTGCCTCATCACCAAAAACAAAAACGTTTGGACAACAGCATTAAAATTTGCACAGGCAAGGCTGAGCCCGGGTATGGTGGAGCAAATTGCCGGCGAAGCAGCTGTTGATACACCCGACTCGTACTTCGAAACCGTAAATAAAGAGTATACCCACCGCCGCAATACGATAGTAAGCGCACTTAACAAAATGGAAGGCGTTTATTGCCCCAATCCCGGCGGTGCATTTTATGTAGTGGCGCAATTACCGATAGATGATGCTGATAAATTTTGCCAATGGATGCTGGAAACCTTTAGCTATAATAACCAAACCGTTATGATGGCCCCTGCAACCGGCTTTTACAGCACCCCCGGGGCCGGATTGAATGAAGTAAGAATGGCGTACGTTTTAAACAGTGATGATATTGAAAAAGCAATGACCTGTTTGGAAGAAGCTTTGAAGGTGTACCCAGGGAGGAAAGTGGCAGTGTTAAGTGGCAGTAGCAGCATTATATAAGTAGCAATGTTGTGTGGTAGCAGTACTTTATGGAAAGTGGCAGTATTAAGTAGCAGTAGCAGTTTTTGATTTCTGCAATCTTAAAATTGTGTATCTTTGTAAGCTTAACTGCTACTGCAACTAAGAACTGCCACTAAAACAAATGGGGTCGACCGGAATTGACAGGATGGAGATAAGTAAGTAAGCATGCAGCGCGTTGTGTGAATTAGCGCTTAAATCAGAACACTCAAACTTACAAATGGCGAAAATACTTACGCCTTAGCTGCTTAATTTAGAATTTAGCAAGCTTTTGTCCCGCCGGTTTTCCGTTTCATCGGATCGGCATCAGGGGCATCGAAAGATGAAACTGGCCTGCTTAAGGTGTGCGTAGCGGGCGAGATAAAGCACCTAAGGAAGACGGTACAGGCAAGCAACTGGCCTTCCCCTTCCCTACAATTAAACAGAAGCTAAGCATGTAGAAAGCTTACCTTATACCATGTTTGGACGAGGGTTCGAATCCCTCCGGCTCCACTGAAAAGACCTTCTTGCGAAGGTCTTTTTTTATAAAACCGCGTTTCCAGCGTTTTTAGAGGGTTTTTGAAAATAAAAGCCTATCAAATTTGACCAGTTTTTTCAAGTATAAAAGGCTACCATAAAGGCTACCATACCCATTTTAAAAAGTGGTAGCCTTTTTTCGAGTTAATTAGCTGATTATGTTGTCTTTAAATGAGGTTGAAAAAATCCATATCAGATTCAATTAATCTCTTTAAAGTCCATTGAGCAACCCTTAAAAAGGGCGTTTTAATGCCGAAATTGGTGATCAATCATTTTCGATGATTCAATGAAGCCGGGTTTTGAGAGCGAACAAAAACAAATTGTTCACTTAAAATCCAATTTTTATGAAAGTCAATGAAAAACTTTCCCTCCTGGTTTTGCCAAAAAGCGCCAGGAAGTCCAAAGACGGAAGCTTATCGCTGGACATCCGTATTACCGTCAATTTTAAAAGAGCCGTCATTTCTTTAGGCCAGAAAGTCCCGGAAAATTTATGGGATCAGGAAGCTGGCAGAATGAAAGGAAGCTCACAAGAAGCCAGACTTGTCAACAATGCCATTGAAAATGCCAAAGTAAAGCTTCGGCAACTGTTCAGTATCCTGGAAGCGCAAGGCGAAGAAGTTACGGTGGAAATGCTGAAAGATGCCTACCAGGGCAAAACAGAGCAGCCTAAAACATTGCTCAATGCGATTGATTTCGTTATTGAGCGTTTTGAAAAAAAGGTGGAGAAACAACACCGTTCGATTGCTTCGCTCAAAAAACTAAGAACGATCCGTACAAAAACAGTAAACTTTATTCAGCATCAGTATAAAGCGAAGGATATACGACTGGATAAGATCAGATTTGCATTCGCGGAGGACTTTGTGGATTACCTGATGTTAGACGAAGACATTAACGGTAATACAGCGAAGAAATATTTAAAGCACGTTAAACACGCCATCAAAACCGGGGTTGAGCGTAACTGGATACCCACCAATCCGATACAAACCTATAAATGCGGGTATATCGATCCTGAACGGGATATCCTGACCGAACAGGAGATCAGGACGCTTTACAATAAGCATTTTGAGATCAAACGCTTAGAAGAGATCAAGGATGTTTACTTGTTTATGTGCTTTACCGGCTTTGCCTATAAAGATACCAGCCTGCTGACTACTGATCACATTATTAACTTTTTTGATGGTCAACAATGGGTGGTTAAAAACCGGCATAAGGTAACCAGTACGATTTGCCGGGAAACTGTACCGCTATTACCTATCGCAAAAGAGATCATCGAGAAATATAATAACCATCCTGTGCGCAAAAGCCACGGCCTGTTATTACCTGTATTGAGTAATCAGAAATACAACGCGTACCTAAAGGAGGTCGTAGACATCTGCGGCATTAACAAAACTTTAACGACGCACACCGCCAGGCACACGTTCGCTACTACGGTTACCCTGGCTAATGGCGTTCCGATAGAAACGGTAAGCGCACTGCTCGGGCATAAATCCGTCAAAACGACACAAATTTATGCTAAAATAGTCGCACAGAAGATCAGTGAAGATATGGGAGAATTGAGGAAAAAATTAGCGGTGAAGATGCCCGCATTATTGAATGATACTCCGGTTTTATCCATTGACTAATCAGCCAAACCTGAAGTTGCAATCGGGAACTTCAGGTTTGTATTTTCTTTATGGAGCCAGATTGGCACCTTAAATCAATAAAACTTTATAAAAAACCTTAATTTTAAATTTTATGACAAACGATCAAATTATCATTTATCAAACGCCTGATGGGCAAACATCAATTGATGTAAAGCTTGAGGCTGATACTATTTGGCTAAGGCAAAATCAAATAGCTGAATTATTTAAACGTGACCGTACAGTAATAACAAAGCATTTAACCAATGTTTTTAAAGAGGGTGAATTAGATGAAAAAAGCAATGTGCAAAAAATGCACATTGCAAATTCCGATCGCCCAATAACCTACTACAGTTTAGATGTAATAATATCTGTTGGGTACCGGGTTAAATCAGCCGAGGGTACCCAGTTCCGCATATGGGCAAACAGGATACTCAAAGAATATTTAATAAAAGGTTATGCTGTTAATGAAAAGAAACTAAAGGAAAAAGCAGAACAGTTTGAAGACCTGAAGAAGACGGTACAGTTATTAGGCCATGTGTTGCAAAACAAAGAACTGACATCTGACGAAGCTACTGGCTTGCTAAAAGTGGTTACCGATTATAGCTATGCCCTGGACATATTAGATAGATATGACCATCAACAATTAACGCTCGAAGGCACTACGGATCAACAATTATTTGTGGCCACTTATGATGAAGCCATAAAAGCGATCAAAGATTTGAAAGATAAGTTTGGTGGCAGTTCTTTATTTGGCAATGAAAAAGACGATTCTTTTAAAGGGTCAATTGGAACGATTTACCAGTCTTTCGGTGGGGTTGAATTTTATCCCACCATTGAGGACAAAGCGGCGAACCTGTTATATTTTGTCGTTAAAAACCATTCATTTTCAGACGGTAACAAACGTATCGCAGCTTATTTATTCGTTTGGTTCATGGAAAAGAATCGTATTCTTTATCGGGAAGATGGTTCAAAGCGGATTGCAGACAATGCATTGGTGGCGTTAACGCTCATGATTGCCGAGAGCAAGCCGGATGAAAAGGATATGATGGTAAAAGTCGTAGTTAATCTTATCAATCCGAAAAATTAATCCTTTTGTGACTTCTCCATTGAGTTGATTATTGCGAATATGGTAAGATTTTTTCGATTGGATTTAACATCTCAGCTATTATTAGATAAGCGCCACCTGTTTTTGCCATTAAAAAACAAAAGACACCTAAAAACAGGTGGCGAAATGGGCTCCCGATGAATATCGGGAGCCGCCGGGCGATTTTAACTTAAACCACCCGATGCCTAAACACAGGGTTGTTATTTACCGAAATTGGATGCAGTTTAATCCGGTTTAAAACCCCTTATCATTCAACAATAGGCCGGTATAAGTTTTTATCCTACTCGTTTTCATAATGACTGTTTTAATTGTGTTTGGAAATGACTTTGCTTTTAGTTTTATTTTTACCCTGCTGAATAACTTCGCTCCCGTATTTGTCCCGGATTTCATCGAGGGTTTTTTTGCCGCCTTTGGAAATTTTATACTCCGCTGTACGGAAATACCAGGCTAATTTTTTTGAGGCAAAGAAAAACCCTGCATCTTTCAGAATCGCCCTCACAGGGTACGTATTACCTGTTACCCATATCCAGTAACCCACCAGTTCAATAGTGATGCCATCCAAATGGATAATCTTTTCAATCGCATTTCGATAGGCTTCCGAAGATAATATTTCGTGCTCGGTTTCTTCTTCGGAAAGGTTAGCGCCTTTGATAGCTTTCGCAGAGGCAAAAGCATATTCTTTATTAATTTCCTGCATGGTAGCAGTATCACCCCCTAAGTCGGGATGATACTGTTTAGCCAGTTTTTTGTAGGTCGCTTTTACTTTGTCAAGCGTCTGGCAGTCCTTAAACCATTTCATAACACTACGTTTTTTGGTGTGTGTTCAATAACTCAGCTTTCAGCACTTTTACATTTTTCGTGCTTGGGATGGTAATACGGGTATTTGTTTCCAGTTCCCTGATTGCTTCGTTGATATGTTTATGGCGGGTTTCCACCATAACCCGTATAAGGAGCAATATTTTATCCTGCATAGTCGTAAGTATTTAAGAAGTCGTTAAATTCAAACTGGAAGCCTGCGGGGTTCTCTTTTGCCAATTGTGATGCGTAGCCCTCCCAAAACAGTTGGTCGGTCAGCTCTATAAATAAATCGTACATCGTTTCGTTATTTTGAGGTGAAACCATAAATGCCGCCGCCCGCCAAATGGCGGTCGGGGCATTTGCTGAATTGTTTAAGCGTTTGGGAATATGATATTGGCTTCAATTTCCGCTAACTTCTCGTGGCAGGCATCAAAAATAAATTGTGATACCATACGGATAAGATTAGGGGTGTTGGTGGTAAACTCCCTGTTTTTGTCATCTTTAATAATCAGTTTACAGCCCTGATACGGGTTGTTTTCCAGTTCATCGTTTTCCTCAACCAATTTCACCTCGAAATCTTCCAGTAATTTGATACGGGCAATCAAGGCTAAACGCTGTATGCTCCTGCGGTGCAGATCATTAACCGTTTTAATCGTTTGCTCTAAATTCTGTGTAGGCTTAATGTACCGAACCTCTGCCTTTGGTGCTTCGGCTTTTACTTCGGGTTGTTCGGCTTGCTTTGAAGTGTCAGCGGGTTGGTTATCCACTGTAACGGCTGCACCTGTCTTTGTTTCGGCGGCTTGGGCTGCCTTAACTTCCGAAGCTTGGGCAGGTTTTTGATGGTCGGTCGCTTCATCTTTTTTAGCTTCTTTGCCCGTAACGTTGGGGCGGTTTTCGGTTTTGATTTCTTTTGCTTTTGCGTTGGTACCTTGTACCCCTTTTGCATTTTTTTCTGCGGTTTGCATTCCTTTAAAAATTAAAAAATTAAAAAATTTATTCTTCTCAGGTCCAATTCGGCTTAAACCTCTTTTGGCCTTTGATAGAGGCAAATCACTTGCGCGGGGGGCTGGCGGTCAAGGCTGACGGCGGAAAATACGCTCTCCAACACGCGCCCGCCACCAGGCGGGCACCTTAAAACAGAGAGGAAGATTTTCCGCCGTCATTCACATGGCCTTGACCGCCGAAGAGGGGTAAATTTGCCTCAAGCAAAGGCCAAAATGAATATCGTCTTCGTCACTTATAGTGTCTACAAAACGGTGGCGTCTCAATAGGTCGCATTTTGTACCAATTAGGTCATTATTAAGGTTTAATACAGAACTGCCATCCCGGTTGCGATACCGGGCGAGGCACCCAAAGGGCTCGGTTCTGTATTAAACCGGATCAGTAAACATACGCGGGAAGGGAAAAAGCAAATGCCTGCCTGACGGATCAATAAATTTGCCAAGCTAAGCGTAGTGTGCGGTCAAATTTGGGCGCGGGTGGCATCCGGCAGGCAGGCTTTTGCGTGCGGCGGGAAAAATGGCTGAGGGAATGAGCAGAGCTACGCTACGCGAATGAGTGAAGCGGTTTTTCCTGCGGGGCAGATTGGGGACTGTAGTATTTCTGCCTAATTTCCCCACCGGTCACGAAGGTGTAATCGTTGTCTCCCCGAACGCTACCTATTTGTTAGAAACAAAGGTGACACGCGATTATATGAATAGGTATGGTTTGGACTTGGTGCGCGGCGGTAAATACGTTGGCTTACTTAATTACTTACAGCGAATTAAAAAATGGTGCTATACCAGCCTGGGTTTTACAATTTAGTATTCTTCTTATTGCTACGTTTAAGCACTAACTGTTTGACATTGTTGAAATGTGATTTTTTAGCGCGATTGATCCATGACTGGACTATGGGCTCCGTGAGTCCATTCGCTTTTAAGTCATAGGCTATAGCCGCTAAATGCTCTATGATAAAAGCGATATCGCTTTCTGGTGGTAGGTTTTGTTCGTAGCGCGTAAGCAGTTCGATCAGCGACGTTTTGAAAAGAAGTACTTTTTGCGCAGTGCGTTTGCTTTTTAGCCATGCAGATAAATAATGCATACTAATCTCTAAACCTGGTTGGTGTTGTAACATCACCTTAGTAACTACGATTTGTATAGCGGCTTCATCAATAATTCCTTTACGTAGCTGGTCGTGTACGTCATTAAGTGCCCAGATGATGGGAGTCTGATCGTCAGCTAATAAACCCTGAAGTGAAGTTTGAAAATTACGGTGCTTTGAGTAAAGCCGTTGAGCCAAAACATAGGTTTTGTCAAAATCGGATGTATAACGTAGCAATTTTGCATGATGGTCAGCTAAAAACACAAACATATCTTCCAGAACTGTAGTAAAGGACACGAAACCGTCGTTATAATCCGGAACTGCGTCAATGATTGGTAACACGTCTTTGATTTTATTATAAAGGAACTGCAACTCCTTTTTACTCCATACGATACCGTTTGAATTTTCCGGACCTTTGGATAACTGGCTGACATCAATGCTTTCTACCCCACCATGGATAGCCCCCCCTTCAATACCGGTATACCATAGAGCGTGATGTTGCAAAAGTGCTTTCTTTATAGCCGCAATAGTAACTGATTCTTGTCCTGTGAAATAAAGTATAATGCGCCAAACGCGGACGTTGCGGATTTTGATGAAGTCTTCGGTGGATAAGATGGTTCTTATTTGTTCAAGCTGGGTTTTGTTAAGCAGCGGATAGATGTTACCCAGGATGAACATATAGTTTTCGGCATTTCCCGGTAGATTGTGAATTATTTTTGCGATTTGTTTTTGCAGCGAAGCTGTCAATTGGTCACTGCGTTTGATTCGGTTGAAGTTCTCGTTGAAATTAAGATGGTAAAGCAGATCGATAGTTCGGGTATGCCGGCCTTTGACCATATTTTCTAAGCAGTCCTTAATAATCTGGATCATAATGGCCGGGTCGGAGATACAACGTATACCGGCGGTAAAAAAAGCACTTTCGGGCTCTCGGCGTTCTAGAAAGGCATCATTGTTGCGAACACCTTCCTGCCAGCTGATCAGAAATTCTGCCTGCCAGGTTTTTGGATCAGCACCATTGAGTAATTCGGCAAGTAAACTATAAGTGTTACGTTTGAGGTACGGCGGAGCAGTTCGTTGTGCCTTGAACAAATCTTTGATTAAATTAGGCAGGATGGAATTTAGTTTATTGCTATTGACATAATCCTGGCCAATTCGTTTAAGGAAATCATTAGCGGAATATTGCAGGCTGTAATAGAGGAAGACTTCCGGATAAGTTTCAAAGCCTGATTGAAAAATATAATACCATTCTTGTGCGGTCTGAAAGGTTATACCGGCCAAAGCCAATTGAACCCCGCTTTCCGCGAGCAACATAATATATTGTATTGCAGTTTCTTTTTGAGTTACGCTAACCCATTGAACAGACCTGCCGGTGGAAAATTTTCCTTTTCCGTAAGGCTCGATTTTTTCGGGTTTGGGTTTGACCTGTTCCTGGAGATAGTCGAAATTTTCGCTGAGTTTACGAAAACCGCTGTGCTCAAAAGCCGCGACAATCTTGTCTAATTTTTTATCCCTGCTCCAGCGTTGGATAAATTGGAAATAAGTGAGTAGCTCATAAGCGTATAAACGCTGTTCACCGCTAAATCTGCCATAGTATTCCAGCTCTTTTGTGATGAGCTCCTGTGCGGCTTGTCCGTCAAACATGGCGAGAAAACCAGCTTTTTGGAGTAGTTTTTTTCCGGTGGGCTGCCAGTTGTCTAATGCTACGCGTAATTCCTGAAATTGGAAGGAATAGGCTAAACGGAGGATATTTTCGTAAGGGTCGTTGGTGGCCTGGGCTGTAGTTGGACTCAGGCTTTCCGCTCTTGCCAAGAGTGTCTGAGTTTGTCCTTGGGTGCTGGGGTTATTCAGCATGATTCCGATGAGTTCCGGTTCGAGAATAAGGTGTACCGGCACGAAGTAGTCTTTTGCCGCATGTGTAATCAGGCGGGTCACCCAGTCTCTGGCAGGGTCATTTTCCTCAAAGTGCTGTAACTGACTTATACCTGCATTTAAAATGCTGTGCTGATTGGAGGAATAAGCATGGTTGAGATCCGGTAAAAAGATATCATCCGTTAATTGGTCTAATTGCATCACAGTAAGTTCCACCGCAGTGATGTTATGGGGTTTATTGAATTCAAGGTAGCGAAACTCTCGCCATATGGCGATTCGATCCTGTTCACTGGATAAATCATTGATGGCAATGGCTGGTGTTAAACCTCCATCCCCTCCTAAGAATTCTATAAAAGCTTCCATACATTCCCTGATTGCAGGTGTTTTGACTGAAGCCGGTAGGCCCAAATAAGTTTTAACTTCGGCTATGGTCACAGGTATCCTTACAATGCTGTGATTTTCAAAAAACAAAGACCGGTCTGCCGGATCTTC
>Ga0206874_1110_pt1 | contig 22204 bp, 20 predicted proteins | sample Alteio_BWOrgCont_12_FD_152629 | JGI IMG/M metagenome (GOLD analysis project Ga0206874, IMG submission 152629) | Enriched cells from forest soil in Barre Woods Harvard Forest LTER site, Petersham, Massachusetts, United States -... | ecosystem: Environmental > Terrestrial > Soil > Temperate forest >...
TAATCCCGGTTCAGACAAAATTTGTACTACTAAAATATGATACTGATTATTGACGATGATATTGCTGTAAGAACATCGCTACTGCTTTTGTTAAAAGGAGAAGGGTATGAGGCAGTGGATTGCGCTACGCCAGCCGAAGCAATAAAAATTGTTAAAAAAGATGAACCTGAGCTGATTATTCTCGATCTGAATTTCTCTAACGATACCTCTGGCAAAGAGGGTATGGATCTGTTGAATAAAATAAAAAAGATCAATACCGCTGTACCTATAATATTAATAACCGGATGGGCAAGTATTGAGCTGGCTGTGCAGGGAATGAAAGCCGGGGCAAATGATTTTATCAACAAACCCTGGAGCAATGATCACCTGCTACAGTCGGTTAAAACACTGCTTGATCTGCAGGATAAAAAAACAGAACACCACACCCGTAAGCAACTGGATAAAACCTATAATTTTCAGCACATAATAGGCGAGGACCCGAAGATGCTGAATATTTTAGAGACTATTGGGCGCGTGGCAAGCACCGATGCCTCTATCCTGATAATGGGCGAAAGCGGGACCGGAAAGGAATTAATTGCAGAGGCAATACATCAAAATAGTTTACGGCGTAATAAACCTTTTATAAAGGTAAACTTGGGTGGCATTTCAACCTCCTTATTTGAAAGCGAAATGTTCGGGCATGTGCGGGGGGCATTTACTGATGCCCGGTTTGACAGGATCGGCCGTTTTGAGATGGCTAATAAGGGCACCATTTTTTTGGACGAAATTGGCGACCTGGACGGTGGCAGCCAGGTTAAATTGTTACGTGTTTTGCAGGATAGAACTTACGAAGTGTTGGGCAACAGCCGAAGCAAAACAGTAGATGTGCGCGTTGTTTGCGCTACCAATAAAGATTTAAACGAAATGGTGAGCAGGGCAAGCTTCAGAGAAGACCTGCTTTATCGTATAAATTTAATTACTGTTTATTTACCACCCTTACGTGACAGACCAAAGGATATTTCATTGCTGGTCAATTTTTTTATAAGCAATTTAAAAGAAATATATAACCGGCCTTCGTTGTCAGTATCAGGCAGCGCTATGAAATGGCTGCAGCAATTGCCTTTACCCGGCAACATTCGTCAGCTAAAAAACCTGGTGGAACGGACGATATTGGTAAGTAAAAATGATGAGCTGGATATTGACGATTTTCGCTCTCAACTGGAATTATCGCCGGTTAAAAAAGGAAATATTCAATTACCAGGCATTGGTACTTTAACTTTAGAAGAGGTTGAAGTTGAGATGATAAAACGGGCAATGGAGTATCACAAAAATAAAATATCAAAAGCTGCTGCTTCGCTTGGCCTTACCCGCAGCGCCCTGTACCGTCGGCTGGATAAATATCAAATCCCATACGATGAAACTGAGGACTAAGTATATCCTATTCGTTGTTATTCTGCACCTCATAGCCCTGGTGCTTACTTATTTTATTTTTAACGATAACAAAATATGGTTCATTGTATCAGAGGTATTTGTTATTACATCAATAGTTATAGCCATTCAATTATATCGCCAGCTTATTCAGCCGCTAAAACTGCTGATGCAGGGTGTTGAGGCTATAAAGGATCGTGATTTTAATGTGAAATTCGTGTCGACCGGTAAGCATGAGATAGACGAGCTGATTGACGTTTATAACCAGATGATGGATGAACTAAGAATTGAACGCACCCGGCAGGAGCAACAGCATTTTTTTTTAGAAAAGCTGATCTTTACCTCGCCAACAGGCATCATCATTTTAGATTATGATGATAATGTGCAGCAAATAAACCCTAAAGCTCAGCAAATTTTAGAAACAACTACAGAGCAGGTAATTGGATTTTCTATCGATAAGCTCGACCATCCGCTGTTTAAACAAATTAAGCATTTACAATCCGGCGAGACGGTGGTTTTTAAATTTGATGGAATAAGCACTTATAAGCTTCAAAAATCGCATTTTATCGATAGGGGATTCTCGCGTCATTTTATTATGATTGAGGATTTGACAGTTGAAATATTGGCAGCTGAAAAGAATGTTTATGGTAAGGTGATCCGTATGATGGCGCATGAGGTTAACAATACTGTTGGTCCTGTAAACTCTATCATGCATTCGGCACTAAAAACCGGTGGACTTTGGGAAAACAATCAATTTAATACACTGAAAGATGCTTTACAGGTAGCCATGGACAGGAACCAGAATCTTAACCTGTTTATGCGAAATTTTGCCGACCTGGTAAAACTGCCGCCCGCTAACAAACGGAAGGTTAACCTGCATCAGCTGATTAATTCCGTTTCAAAATTGATGGAGATCAAAGCCAAAGAAAAGGAAATAATATTTGAGTTTCACTTGACTGATGAACCTATCAATATCATGGCCGATGAACAACAAATGGAGCAGGTATTGATAAATATTGTTAAAAATGCCATTGAGGCCATTGATTTAAAAGGAGTGATAAGCTTTACTACATTGCCCGATAAAAAGTCTCTTATAATCACTGATACAGGAAAAGGTATAAATGATGAGGATGCAGTAAACCTTTTTTCTCCTTTTTTTAGCACAAAAAAGGACGGGCAGGGGATAGGCCTCACCCTGGTACGGGAGATATTGGTGAATCACGGTTTTGAGTTCTCATTAAAAACAATAACTGAAAAGAAAACAGAGTTTACCATAATGTTTAGTTAATATTTTATTTCGGGTGATGCTTTCTTAATTGGTAAATAGTTATCTATATTTATTTGATTGTTAACCTTAACTTTTGATGAATTATGGAAAGTAAACCTATTACAAAGTACCTTGCTGAACTGGTAGGCACATTTTGCCTGGTATTATTTGGTTGCGGTGCCGCAGTTATTGCAGGCGCCAACTCTACCGACATTCCACCTTCGGGCATAGGACTGTTGGGTATTTCACTTGCATTTGGTGTTAGTGTGGTGGTAATGGCTTATACAATAGGCCCAATCTCTGGTTGTCATATTAACCCTGCTATTTCTATTTCGATGATGGCTGCAGGCAAACTGTCTGTTAAAGATACCGTTGGGTATGTAGTATCACAATGTATCGGCGCTATCATCGCTTCAGGCGCTTTATACCTGATTGCTTCAGGCAGGCCTGGTTTTGCTATGGGCGAATATGCGCTTGGCGCTAATGGCTGGGGTGCTGATTATTTAGGTAAATATTCAACTCAATCCGCTTTTATAGCTGAAGCCTTGTTTACCTTTCTTTTCCTGGTGGTTATTTATGGCACCACTGCCAAGCGTGCAAACCCTGCAATGGCTGGCCTTGCTATTGGTTTATCACTAACTTTAATACATTTGGTAGTGATACCTATAACCGGTACATCAGTAAACCCGGCCCGTAGCCTTGGCCCTGCATTATTTGCCGGAGGCAAAGCAATGAGCCAGTTATGGTTGTTTATTGTTGCTCCAATTCTTGGCGGATTATTAGCTGCAGGATTTTGGAAAGGTTTTATGGAACAAAAGGAAACCATTACCAAAAAAACGGTAGATGTTCACGAGGATATATCGATAAACAGGATATAAGTAATTTAAAAAGCGGTTGTATTAAAAGCAGCCGCTTTTTTAGTTCATTTTTTATTTTTTTCTTTTGCAAACCCAAGGTTATTTTCTGTCATTGCAGCCTGATGGTTTGAAGCGTATTTTTTCCGATACCATGCAGTTGCATAAATTCCTTTTCACTTAATGCTGTAAAACGCCCGAGTGTTTTAATTCCTGCATTTTCCAATGCCCGCTGGGCCGGTTTTGCCAATTTAGGTAAGGGGATGTTGTCTTTTTCTTCTTTCATCATCTAAAATTTGAACAAATTTATCTTGAAAAAATGTTGTATAGAGGTGCTTTAGTGACATTTTAAGGGGGAGCAAATGCCAGAGGGTGAAAGTATCTTGATTCTATAAAGTCAAAGGCAACCAATTCAATTATCTCATCGTAACTGATAACAAGCGGATTAAATATTATTTGGAGGTGATAATTTCAAATAATATTTCCGGATTAATCCCATCATTAACAGTACGCCCTTAAGCAATTGAAGCAAATTTTACAAGGCATTTTAAATATTCTCGAAGGCAAAGAAAAGGTAAAGCTGGGTAAGCTTATCCTGTTCGACTTCGTTATCAGCCTTCTTGACATTGCTTTTTTAGGGCTGCTATTGGTAGTTATTAATTTTTATACTAAAAATGCAACGCCATCTAAAATTTCTTTTCTTCCGGCTGCATTATTAAACCAGAATTCCATACTGCTTATAGGCGTTTTCTTCTGTCTTTTCAGCATTAAAAACTGGTTTGGTTATATAGGGCTAAAATCTCAACATCATTTTTTTTACAGTGTGGCTTCCAGGTTATCGAAAAGAAATATGTTAAATTACCTAAGGGATGATTACCACCACTTTGTAAATATCGATTCATCTGTACAGATCAGGAAGATAAGCCAGCAGCCTATCGAGTTCAGCCATTATATCCTTACCAATTTTCAGCAGGTGGTATCTCAAATTATTCTCATCTTTTTCACTGTTTGCGCTATTCTTTTTTATCATCCAACACTTTTCCTTTTATTGTTTTTGCTGCTGCTGCCACCTGTAATTGTATTGGGTTGGTTTATCCGCAAAAAACTAAAAACGGTACGTGCCCATACAAAAATAGTAAGCGAAAAAACTATTCAGCATTTGCACGAATCATTGTCGGGCTATGTTGAAAGCAATATTTATAACAAAAATGATTTTTTTACAGATCGGTATTATAGTTATCAGCAGCAGCTTAACGGAGATATTGCAACCCAGCAAACCTTACAGGCCCTGCCCTCCCGGCTGGTTGAAGTTTTTGCAGTTTTGGGCTTTTTTATACTGGTGGCTATTAATAAGCTATCGGTAAATGCACCGGCTTTTGATGTCCTCACCATCGGGATATTTATGGCTGCATCTTATAAGATCATTCCCGGTATTGTAAAAATATTAAACTGCACCGGGCAAATAAAAACCTATCAGTTTACTTTAACCGATCTTTTACCTGTTGATATTAAAACGCTTAAAAATGCTGAACAAGGTTTGAGCATCAGCTCCATAAAATTTGAAAATATTTATTTTAAATATAAGGACCATACTATTTTAAACGATATAAGTTTTGAACTGAGGCCCGGAGATTTTGCTGGGATATCAGGAAGCTCTGGAAGGGGCAAAACAAGCATCATAAACCTGTTGCTGGGCTTTTTAAAACAAGACTCAGGAGCGGTTTATTTAAACAATAAAGCAACTGATACAACTGACCGCCAACTGCATCTCCATAAAATTTCGTATGTAAAGCAGCAGCCATTTTTTATTCATGATTCTATCCTGAAAAATATAACCCTTACTGATGGGGATTATAACCTGGATAAACTAAATGAGGTGCTTGCATTTTGCGGAATTGATCAATTATTGGATAAGTATCCGGAGGGGCTGGAAAAAGTGATAAAGGAAAATGGAAAAAATATAAGCGGCGGACAGAGGCAACGGATAATGCTGGCCCGCGCCCTTTATCATGATTTTGACGTGCTTATACTAGATGAGGCTTTTGGTGAGATGGATGAGCCATCTGAAAATTGTATTCTCAATAAGTTGCAGATGCTTGCTCAAAAAGGTAAAATGATTCTTTTTATCACTCATAATAAAGCCAGTTTAACGTATTGTAATAAAATAGTATCACTCGATGGAAAGTAAGCCGGAAACATTGGTTATTCTTAGTCCCGGCTTCCCTGCAAATGAGGCCGATACTGCTTGCATGCCGCCACAGCAATTATTTGTAAAGGCGCTGAAAGAGATTTGTCCCGGTCTTAATGTTATTGTTTTAAGTTTTCAATATCCGTTTACTGCCGCCGAATATGAATGGCACGGCGTAAAAGTAATTGCAATAGGTGGCAAAGATAAAGGCCAGGTATTCCGTATGCTAACATGGGTAAAGGCCTTTTTAATATTAAAAAAACTAAATAAACAGTACCAGTTGTTGGGGCTGCTTAGTTTTTGGCTGGGAGAGTGTGCATTTGTAGGAGATAGTTTTGCCAAACAAAATAAGCTAAATCATTATTGCTGGATGCTGGGACAGGATGCCAAAAAAGGGAATAAATATTTTAACTGGATCAAACCCAATGGTGACTCGTTGATTGCTTTATCGGATTTTGTTGCGAGGGAGGTTAGAAAGAATTATGGCATTTTACCGGTGTATACAATTCCGGTTGGTATCGATACTTCTTTGTTTGCCAGAGAGGCGGTAAAAAGGGATATTGATGTTTTAGGGGCCGGATCGTTAATTCCGCTTAAACAATACCATCTTTTTGTAGAATCGATCAGCTTTTTGAAAGAGTTTTTCCCCGATATAAAGGCTGTTATTTGTGGGAAAGGCCCTGAGATGGACCGGCTGAAAGAATTGGCTATATCGCTTAATTTGAAAAATAACCTTTCATTTGCTGGGGAAATACCTCATGGAGAAGTGCTTACATTGATGAAGCGGTCAAAAGCATTTTTACATACCTCATCGTACGAGGGATTTGGATCTGTTTTATCAGAAGCTTTATATGCAGGTGCACAGGTAGTATCTTTTTGCAAGCCGATGGATAAGGCTTACCGGCATCATTTTATAGTAAAGAATAAAGAGGAAATGAATATCCGGATGTGGGAAATACTTAAAAATCCCCGTCCTGACAATGAACCAGTGTTGATGTGCCCAATACAGCAAATCGCAAAAAACGTGATCAGCCTGTTTGCTGAGAGCGGCCCTGAAAATTGAGTATATTATAACGAAGCCGCAATTTCGTCAATCTGCCTGGCGATAGTTTCGAAAGAAAGATTGGATTGGAAGTATTCCAGCGATTTGTCGCGTTTTTCCTGCACATTCATTTTGGCTGTTAACATCAATGCGGATAATAATGCCGTTTCATTTCCGGGCTCATATAGTATCCCACATTTGCCGTTATCTGTTATCATCCTGAAAGAAAATATATCTGTCACAATAGGTATGCATCCGCAAGACATGGCTTCGCAAATCGCTGTGCCGCTGCCTTCATAATGCGATCCCGAAAGGATAAAATCAGCGCTGTTGAACCAATATAGCAAGTCGTCATGCGGAACCTGCCCGATTAGCTGAACAGCGCCTTTATTTTTATGATCATTCAGCAAATACTGTATTTCAGCAAGCAATTCATCCGTATGATAGATCATATACAAACGGGCCTCTGGATTTGATCTGTTATATTTCAAAAACGCTTTGACCACGTTTAACGGGTCTTTATTATCATTTAACCGGCCAACCCACAAAAAAACCTGCTCGCCGATTACCCCGGTTTTTTGTTTTGCCTGTGTCTTATCAATTGGATAAAATCTGGATGATACTTCCATCACTTCATGCAGTTTTTGTGAAGATGCCATGTTGCCGTTTTTTACCCATTCCATGCCCATATCATGAGCGGCAAACAGGTAAGCATCGATAAAGCGATCAGCTAAGCGCTGGATATTTTTTTTATAGCCCTGCCATGGCTTTTCAGCATGGTGATGGGCGATGATCTTTGTTTTTTTATTCAGTATTAAATGCAGTAAAATCAATTGCACTGGGTTGTGCAATCCCTGGATAATAATTACATCAGGCTTTAAACTTTTTATGAACCGGTTTAATTTGAATGGGAAATGTGTTTTCTCCCGGTTTAAATTTACAAACCGGTACTGAACACCATTGTGAGCAGCATCGCCTTCGTAATTGATCTGCTTTACGCTGATAACCTCGTTTGCTGCGCTTAAACATTCCAGTATACCGGCATAACCTGCTGTTCTTTTAAACCAGCTTTGAGGCGAGTTGAAATCTGGCGAGTAACTATAGCTTACGGATACATAACGCATAAATTTTGTTCTGATTAATTTGGGTTTAGTTGTTCGCCTCACCCCGGGCCTCTCCAAAGGAGAGGGAGGGGTTTTTTCAAGTTCTCTCCTTTGAAGAGGATTTAGGTGAGGCTAAAACAGCCCGTCAATGCTTTTATAATTACTTTTTTGAAACTGTAAAAATCCAACATGATAAAGCGATGCCGGGTCGCTTTTAAATTGCTTTTGGTTCACTACCTTACCAATCATCAGCATATGATAGCCCATTTTTTTATTGGCTATGATCTCGATCTCTTTATAGTTTGCTGTAAAATCAGGTATTGGAAATTTAAACAACTCACTTTCGTTTGTTTTAAATGGAAGCTGATCCTGTGAGGCAGGCGATTTACTGGAATGCTTGCCCAAATCATATACTATATTTATATCTACCTCATTGGTATCGCAAACAACTACCTTTTTTGCTTCCAGAATTTTATCGAGGGTAACATTGGTTGTGCGTAAACCGAGTATATACATATCTTCTTCCTCAATATAGCCATGAATATCCATGGGAAATATGTTGCAATAACTTTCGTCCTGGTAAGATACAATGATAATGCTGCGGGGATATGAATATAGTGCGCTTATTACTTTACGGCTGTAATAAGTATTGGTTTTTGAGCGGAGGAAATAACCGAAAAATACAAGCCTGTGCAAAGGATTTAACTGGTAATTATTCACTTTTTTTATCCTGTACAGTAGCAAATACCCGTGTGTTGCAGGTATCTTTTCAATAAGCCATACATTAATATCAGCATTCAATTTAGCCCCCTTAAAAAACTGTACGGTTGCCGTTTGATGATCTATTAAATCAACGTCCTGCTTGGTTACCCAGGCTGCCATACAGAATGGATCAAGGCAGATCATGCTGTTTGTTGAGGTGATATCCAGTTTTTGGCCGCCGCTTTTTAAATAAACTTTTTCTTCAATCTCGCTGGCATGCAGGCGCGTTATAGCGAAAGCTTTGATCTTGGGGCTGTTTTTAAAAAAAAGATTTTTTATAAGCGAATTCATATCAAAAGGTGTCTATATCAGCACTGGTGAATTTAATTTTATTTATCGGCGTATTTCCTTCCAGATCCTTAAATATTACATTGAAGGAAGGGATTGATTTAAACCGGCTGCTAAACAAATGGTGCAAGGCTGTACCGGGACTGGCATGGAATTGAATTTGTTTTAACCCCAGTTTTTCAGTGATTTTTTTTAACTGTTGCATTAAATTGTCAAAACAATCAGGCTGTGTTAATATATCCCCGATCAGCAACCCACTTCCAATTTTTATCCAAACGGTTGATGAGCCTATTTTAATTACCTGTGTGTTTGTATACGTTTTATACTTACGGAAATGATGATCGCGCAGTATACCTGCAAACCCATCGTCAAATACCGAATTATCAATTCCATGCTGTGGTATTAAATACTTTTTCAGCTGCCTTTGCTGGTACGCTTTATGCCAATTATTTAGGAGACTGATTTTCCTGAAAATCTTTTGCCAGGGAAAAACCTTTACCGGAATTATAAAACAATCCATCCGTTCGGTAATTTGCCAGCCCAATTTATTTACAAAACCAGGTAATGAGTTTTGATTGGGAAAACCAAAAAGCAACTTAATGCCGGCATCATGGCACAGCTGAAAAGTAAGCAGCGCCAGTTCAACAAATAAACCTTTATTACGATATTCAGGGTGCGTCATGGTATCTGCTGATTGTGCGGCCAGGATGATTTTATCAGCAAGCCGTATAAAACAGGGAATTACGCCATAAAATGCAATAGGCCGTTGTTGGTTGTTGTAGGCAATAAAACCAGTGTATTTAACTGCTGTAAAGGTGGTGTCGTACTTCATAGGGAAAAATTCCGCAGCCGGCGCACTTCCGTATACAACAGTATGCAATTTCTCCAGGTCAGTGAAATTTTCTTCACTTAGCCTATCTACATGATATATAGGTCCAAGGCTATTCATATTTGTGTTTTACTATGGCGCACATTTGGTTATTTACAGATATAAAAGGATTAACCGTAAATCGTTTGCGCATGGTTACATCGCCATGGTCTTGTGTATATTGAAAATCGGTGGCCAGCAACTGTTTATAACCCGCATCTTTTGCCGCTGCAACTACTTCAGGCGTATATGCACCGTAAGGAAATGCAATGCTGGTAACTGGTTTTTCAATAATGTTTTCAAGGTATTGCTTCGATAATGTTAACTCTTCCGAAGTATCATCAATGCTGATCAGGGCCATATCATTATGGTAATAACCATGCGAGCCAATAGTTGCAAATGAAGATGAAGCTAATTCCTTGATCTGTTCCTTCGTCATTTGCAGCCAATAATCCTCCTCGTGTTTATTGGTTTTAAATGGAACCAAAGGATACAATGCCTCCATCATTTCTGCTTTTTCATTAAAACCATCTGATCGTAACTTTTCCGCCAAGCCAATACCGGTTTCTGTCGAAATATATTTACTATGATGGTCTTTATTATAAAATTCACCTTTGAAAACTATTTTCTGAGGACCGTATTTGCTTGCGATGCTTAAAAAATCGTTCCACAAAATATCATAACCTGTAGCGCTGATTGCGGTAATAAAAAAAGTTGCCGGTAATTTATATTGTTCTAATAAAGGCAATACGTATTTGTGATTATTGGCAAAACCATCGTCAAAAGTGATGCAAATGTTAAACCTGTCATTACTGAATTTTTGTTGATAATAATCATCCAGCGAAATAACATTGAAATGCTTTTTGTAAAATTTGAGATGCTGCTCAAAAGTTTTCAGCTTTAAAAAGATAGTATTAAAGCGGGTATGATCCTGCCTGCAAATGCCATGATAAACAATTATCCTGCTTCCGCGTGCAGCATTATAAAAGCTTTTATAAAAACCTAGCTGATGGCCGATCTCTCTGTATAGATAGGTTGATTGCCGGAATAACTTTGTTTTTATTTTTTGTAGCAGCGTCATACTAAAATTGTTTTATCACTACTCACCGGAAAATCGGCTTTTGGATGATACTCTTTTATCTTTTCCATCAAGCCAGGCAAATCGCCCTGCACATATTTGCATGCGCCGTTAACATAAACTTTGCTGAAGTTTTCTATATCCATTGAGGATAGCTGAACTAATAACGATTCATCGAACAACCGGATATTGCCTTTATGGATAACCATCAATAAGTCCTCCGGGCCAAGCTCAAAAAACGAATCGAAGCCTGTTGTGCCTTGTTTTGTTTTTGCTATAACCATGTCGGCATCTTTACCATATGCAATTTGTCCGCTGTTTAAATGCCATGTATTGGCAGCATTTTGGTTGAGTGAATCATATAGTTCACTGTCGCTCAATAGCCCGGTTTTCTTTGCTGTTTGCAAATGTTCCCATATGTTCCAGTTGCTGGTTAAGGTAGAATCGGTACCAAATAATATATTGCTGTGTTGCTTTAAAAGATTTACCGGGGCTGTTTTATTCAATAAAAAATAATTGGATTGTGGGCACCATACCAAGGCTTCAAACCTTTTAGCCTGATCCTCTGACATGGCAACGGCGTGTATACCAACCAGTTTTTTTTGCAGCAGGTTCCAACGGGTTAGCTGATAAATTTCATTTAATGATAGCCAATCATTCCCCTCGCCAACATGTATGGCTACCGGCAGGCCCAGTTTAAAAGGGTTATTTAATTTTATCTTCCAATTTTTTTCAAATTGTACCGAATGCAAACACTGACATTTTTCGAAAATGGTTATCAAATCATCCTTCAAACCTGAGTTTTCGCCGTGGTTTACAACAGTAGTAACACCGCAAAGCAGGTTTTTAAATACGCCCCACTCTGAGCGTAACATAACCGGGATCTTTAGAACCTCGGCAATCTCACTTTTATAATTTTTGTGAAGATGCTTTCCCCATTCGGTGTAGTTACTGTAAGTATTGTTGCCTAATTGGGGGTATAGATTAAAATCAAGATGATCGTGCGAATTGATCAATCCCGGAAAAATAATCGAATTTTCAAACGATAGTTGAAAAGGATCGAAAGCATCTTCAATAACAGATGGCGACACCGAAGCTATCTTATCATCCTGTATGCGGATATTAACAGCCTCATCAGTACCAGTTATCTTTACGTTATTAAGGATCATTACGCCCTCCTGAAATGCATTCCGTAAATTATCGGAAAGCCCTTGAATTTTTCATATACATGCAGCGCATTTTGTGCTGTATAATAATGTTTAACCGATTCATCAACCTTTTTTTCAACCGTAGTAATTACGTGGAACCCATTTTTTAGAAGAATATTAACGATAGCTTTTGTGGGATGGACAAAGTTTTGAACTGCAACATGTGTTTTTTTATGCCTGAAGGTTCTTTGCCCGCCGGATGCCAGTGCGTTTGGATGAAAATCGGTGATAATAATATCTCCGCTATCTTTTAATATCCTGCCCCAGGCCTTTAGTGCCTCTTCAATGTTTTGAATATGGGCAACAGTGAGGGTGGAGAGGATAACGCCGTAGGTGCCATTCTCAATGGCAGAGAATTGGTTATCTGTAATTACATGTGTTTTAGCTGCCGGGAACTTTTCCTGTAGTTTGTTCAGCATTCCGGGCGAAACGTCAAAGCCAGTTAAACTGGCAGGCTCTGCCTTAAAAATTTTGGCCCAGTGCCTGCCAGTTCCACAACCTATATCAGCAATCTGCTTGTTTTTTATATCGATGGTATCCAGTAGTTCTGAAAATACCATTTCGTCCAGGTCAAGCATCAGGTTGCCGGGTTGCGAATCATAGTTTTCGGCCCACAGGTCGTAAGCCTCAACAACTCCTTTTTCTTTTATTGGGGAAGGAGAGGTGTTACGGCGGATATATTTTTTTAGGGTGTCGATCAATGTGTTATGTATTAAATGTGTACTTAATGGTATGCTAAATGTTGTACTGGCGTTAATGTCGCGCGTATAGTTTACTCACCCCGACAACGCTTCGCTGGTCGACCCTCTCTTCCGCAAGCCATAAAGAGGGTAGGGAAAATCTTTTGTTTTACACCCTCTTTCCCGCTTGCGGAAGAGAGGGTCGACCAGCGAAGCGTTGTCGGGTGAGTTAATCTCCGCCACACAATAGAAATACGCTATACAACTTATAAAGGTTGCTCCTTTAATTTATTTCCCTTAGCAGGCAACCATAGCTTTTTAGCAGGCGTAATTACTATTGAGGATTTGTTTGATTGTTTTAATTAATTGGAAGGTTGTTGTGGATTGATGTCCCCGTTATGATGGGTTAAATACCGGCAGGGTGACCTGCCGGTATTGCGGGGACCTAAAAGCTATTGAACATATTGTGAAAATGTATGAAGAATAAGATATTATTGTTTAATCCAAAAAGTGCTATAAATAAATACCGTATCCCTAATTCTATTTTAAACATTGCCGCTTCGGTTGATGGGAAATATGAGTGGGTTATTGTTGATGGCAACTGTGAAGTCGATCCAATCAAGAAAATCGAATCATATCTGGATACCGGGGAGTTTAAGTATTTTGGCTTCACCGTAATGCCGGGGCCGCAGCTACGACAAGCAATAATTGCTTCAAAAGCAATTAAGTTAAAATATCCTCAAACTAAAATGATATGGGGCGGATATTTTCCGTCTAATCATTCAGAATCAGTCCTTTATTCGGGGTATGTGGATTTTATCATAAATGGGCCCGGCGATCATGCTTTCCCGATGTTGATAGACGCACTCGAAAATGGGCAACCTTATGAGTTTATTAAAAACCTCATTTATAAGGACAGCAGGGACGGAAAAATATTTAAAACGGCGAAAGAAGACCTTATTGACCAGGATTCATTACCGCCACTACCTTATGATAAACTAAATGATTTTTATCCCATTCCTAAGTTTTTAGGTAAAACCTATCTTGGCGACCACACGCTTGCCTATCATTCAAGCATCGGCTGTCCGTTCACCTGCTCATTTTGCGCGGTTGTGCCTATTTATGAAGCAAGATGGAAGGCTAAATCAGCTGCCCATGTTTATAAGGATGTAAAGTATATTAAAGATAAGTGGGGGGCAGATGCTATTGAGTTTCATGATAATAATTTCTTTGTATCTGAAAAACGAGCAGTTGATTTTTCAAAGATGATGATGAACGAGAACATGACCTGGTGGGGCATGGCTCGTATTGATACCATGAGCAAGTTTAAAGACTCATCGTTAGAAGCCATCCGTGCTTCAGGTTGTAAATGTATTTTCTTCGGCGCGGAAAGCGGCAATAATGCTATATTGGAACAAATGGATAAAGGTGGTACACAAACCGGCGACCAAATAATGCAATTTGCCGAGCGCCTTAAAAAGTTCGACATTATTCCTGAATATTCATTTGTTTTGGGTACACCAGCGCCCACACCTGAACAGGTAGAGGCTCAAATTGATTTCGAAATAAATTTTATTAAAAAGATAAAAGCTATCAATCCCAAAACCGAAATCATTATTTACACCTATAGCCCGGTACCAACAGAAGGGTCGGAATTGTACAAACAAGTGTTATCAAGCGGATTCAAATTTCCACAAACATTAGAGGATTGGATTAGCCCGGCCTGGGAGAATTTTGATTTGCGTAAAAATCCGTTGACACCCTGGTTAACACCGGCGATGATAGATAAGATAAGGAATTTTGAAACGGTGTTGAACGGTGTTTATCCAACGGTTACTGATATTCGTTTAAGCCGCGTAAAGCGGGAGCTAATAAAGCTGGCATCAACCGTACGTTATAAAATCAATTTATATCATTACCCATACGAAATAAAGCTGCTTCAAAAAATATGGAAATACCGGCAGCCGGAGATACAGGGATTTTAGAGAGAGTATCAAGTATCAAGTAGTGAGTATCAAGTATCAAGTAGTGAGTATCAAGTATCAAGTATCAAGTAGTGAGTATCAAGTATCAAGTATCAAGTGAATGGGGGAATCAATTTACTAAAAACGTCAGTACATTAAATCACTAACGAAATCTGTTTTTTTCTTGCTACTTGATACTCAATACTTGATACTATTTAAATAAATATGTCCTTTCAAACCCTACATAACACCTACAAACGCTACCGCACTTTGCAAACGCATACTATAACAGCATTGCCTGTTGTTATTTTAATGCCGCATAGCGCCTGTAACTGCCGTTGTGTAATGTGCGATATATGGAAGGATAACAAAAACCTGAAACAGCTAACCGAGGATGACATAACCGGCTTGCTTGATTCCTTAAAGAAATTTGGAACACAGCAGGTGGCTATGTCTGGCGGGGAAGCTTTGCTGAATGCTAATTTTTTCAGGCTTTGCGCCATCCTTAAAAAGCAAAATATTAAAGTAAGCCTGCTCAGTACCGGCCTCACTATAAAAAAACATGCTGAAAAGCTAATCGAGTTGGTTGATGATATCGTTGTATCACTGGATGGTGATGAGCCTTTGCATGATGCGATAAGAAATATACCCGGAGCATTTAATAAGTTGAAGGACGGTGTTGAATACATCAAATCCATCGCACCCAATTACAAAATAACTGCGCGAACTGTAATTCACCGCCTTAATTTTCGCAACTGGGAATCAATCATTAATGAGGCGAAGATAATGAACCTCGATCAGATCAGCTTTTTGCCTGCTGATGTGAGCAGTCATGCCTTTAACCGGCAAATGGCCTGGGAAGAGCCAAAGCAGCATGAAATATTGTTATCGCAAAAAGAACTGACCGAATTGCAGGAAGTTATAACCCGGATAGTCAATAATAAAGATGATTTTAACACCAGGTTTATTGCGGAATCGCCTGAAAAGATACAGGATATTTATAATTATTATGCGGCGTTTTATCAGCTGAACCCTTTTCCCTTTAAAAAATGTAATGCACCCTGGGTTTCAACCGTTATAGAAGCTGATGGTAGTGTGCGCCCTTGTTTTTTTCATGAGGCAATAGGTAATATCAGGGATTCGTCATTAGCCAATATTTTAAATAGCGACAAAGCGATCAGTTTCAGAAAAACGCTGGATATGAGCACAAATCCGGCATGTGTAAAATGTGTGTGTTCGTTAAACCTGTCGCCGTTTACAAAGCTTAATTGAGATATGAAGAGCATATTATTCACCCATTCATACTTTTTGCGTTTCGATCCCAAACAATGGCAGTTGGGGCAACCTTATGCGCCATTAGGTACGCTGTATGCAGCAGCGCTAATGCGCGAGAATGACTATAAAGTTTCTCTGTTTGATACTATGTTTGTAAGCAACCCTGAAGAGGTTGTACCGGCTATAGCTAATTGCACTCCTGACTTTTTTGTTGTTTATGATGATGGATTCAATTACCTCACCAAAATGTGTCTCACCAACATGCGTGAGGCCGCATTCAGCATGTGTAAAATAGCAAAATCCGAAGGCTGTACCGTTATTGTTTCCAGTTCCGACTCGACAGACCGGTATGCAGAATACCTTGCTGAAGGAGCTGATTTTGTGATAATCGGCGAAGCGGAACATACGTTATTGGAATTAACCGGTTGTATTGAAAAAGGTCTTACTGATTATTCGGCCATAATGGGGCTTGCTTATGTCAAAAATAACGAAATTGTTAAAACTCCCGGTCGCCCGGTTTTAAAAGATCTGGATAGTTTGCCTTTGCCAGCCTGGGATTTGGTTGATGTAGAAGCTTACCGTGAAATGTGGCTTAAAAATGCCGGCTATTTCTCTATGAATATGAGCACTACCCGCGGCTGCCCATTTAAATGTAACTGGTGCGCCAAGCCAATTTATGGCAACCGGTACAATTCGCGCAGCCCCGGAAATGTGGTGACCGAAATTAAGCTGCTGAAAGAGCGGTACAACATGGATCATATTTGGTTCTGCGATGATATTTTTGGCTTAAAACCGGGATGGGTAATTGAGTTTGCGCAGCTTTTACAAAAGGAAGATATAACCATCAGGTTTAAAATACAATCAAGAGCCGACTTGCTGGTGCAGGAAGATACGGTGAAGGCACTGGCATTAGCCGGTTGCGAAAACGTTTGGATAGGAGCGGAGAGCGGCTCACAGCAGATCCTGGATGCGATGGACAAAGGTATTACTGTTGAGCAGATCCGCGAAGCTACCCGCCTGATGAAAGAGAACGGAATAAAGCCATCATTTTTTATCCAGTTTGGTTATCCGGGCGAGCTGAAGGATGATATTGGGTTAACCATTAACATGATTAATGAGCTGCTGCCATTTGAAATAGGTATTTCAGTTTCCTATCCATTGCCGGGAACAACATTTTATGAAAAAGTAAAGGCCGAACTAAAGAAAAAAACCAATTGGACAGATTCTGACGAGATGGCTTTGATGTTTTCAAATACATTTGCGCCAACTTATTATAAGCAATTGCATAAGTACGTTCATCAAAATTATCATAAGCACCTGGCAAAAAACAGCCTGGTTAAGTTGATGAAAGATCCTTTTGGTGGTAATATTAAAAGCTTGCGGAAGGCGCTGTCGGTATTTTACCATACACCGGCCACGCTTATTGAAGGTATTAAGTTACGAAAGCTGGAGGAAGCGTGATGGTGGAAACTGTGAAATCCAATAGAACCGAGGAGCTTGCGGAAGCAGCGTTTACCAGTCAGTCGGGTATTTTTGATGAGCTGTATTCTGGCAATACCATAGTTGGTTATAAAAGGAAACGTGTACGCGACCACGTGTTGCAATATTTAAAGCCAGGCGGCTCTATACTGGAGCTAAACAGCGGAACAGGCGAGGATGCCTTATTTTTTGCTCAAAACGGATTTAAAGTACATGCTACAGATATATCCACCGGCATGCAGGCGCAATTAAGGAAAAAGATTGCTATGAATGGCAAGCAGGACAAGGTAAGCACCGAATTGTGTTCTTATACGCATCTGCATGAGCTAAAAAATAAAGGCCCTTATAATTTGATATTTTCCAATTTTGCGGGTTTGAATTGTACGGATGAGTTGGATAAAGTGCTTGCATCATTTAATGATCTGTTAAAGCCAGGTGGAATGATTACGCTGGTTGTGCTGCCGAAGTTTTGCTTATGGGAGGCTTTGCTGGTATTTAAAGGAAAATTCAGAACAGCATTCCGAAGGTTTTTTAGCAGTGAAGGGAGCAAGGCACATATTGAAGGTACATACTTTAAATGCTGGTATTATAATCCATCATACATCACTAAAAGGCTTAAAGATAAATTTGACCTGCTGGGAATAGAGGGGCTGTGTACAGTTGTCCCACCATCATATATTGAAGGTTTCGCTGAAAAGCATCCCACCGCTTATAACTTTTTAAAAAGGAACGAGGATTGGCTAAAATCACGCTGGCCATGGCGTGTTATCGGCGATTATTATATTATTTCGATGCGGAAGAGGTAGATGTGCAGATTTCAGATGTGCGAATGTGCAGATGATTGATGTGCAAATACGCAGATGCTTGTTTTGCTGAGATTTATGGTAATAATACCATGCTTTCCATCTGCACATCCGAAATTTGCACATCCGCATATCATCATCCCTGTCACCTGCACATCTGCATATTTCTTTTCATCCGCACATCATTACACCAAACTACTTTCAAATTCCCTCAAGAGCTGGACAACCTTATTTTCATATCGCGCAAGCAGTTTGCTTTGAAAATTTTTAGGCTCGGGCTTTGCATAATGCTTGCCGGTATCCATTCCCATAACAATGCCGTGGCTGTTCAGCCTTTTTCGTTGTGTTTTTTTCAGCCATCTGCCGGCCGTGATCTTCATCAGTTGGTTATCAATTACATTACCTGCCGGATTATTTAATAGCCATTCAACAGCAGTTTTAAAAAATGAAGTTTTTATTGGCTTGGCCGATGAGATGCGCATGTTCTTATTGGGCAAAAATGTTCTTGTCCAGGTATTTGCTGCATAAAATTTCTCTAATACCAAATCTCCCTGTAAAGGAATAAGCGTGCCTACTTCAATAGCGGTATAAATGTTTTTTTCAACTATTTCAAGCTGCTGCTCATCAATATAGTAGTTCATGCAAAAGTAATGCTGCTTGTTAATTAAAAACGTGAGTTTTTTAAAGCCATGCATAATGGTACGGGCTATCCAAAGCCTGTTTTTTGCGGTAATGATAAACAAGTCTATATCTGAATGTTCATCGGCGAAATTTTTGGATAATGAGCCGGAGATCGCGATTCCTCTTACATAAGGAAACCTGATCAATATACTCCCCACTTTTTGGGCAACCTTGATCAATTCACTCGCTTTTTCGTTCCCTTCAGTTCTTCTTGCTATTAAATATTGATCGTTTTTTAAAGTATAAAATTTATCAAACTGATGTACAACACCGCCCGCTATGAGGCATCCCAATGCATCCTCAAATAGCTCGTAAGGGTGCTTTTTTGTCAGGAATAAATAAACTTCTCCCCGTGTTAATGGATAATTAAACAGGTCGAAATACGCAAGCGTCGATAATATGTTTTCTTTAATTTCTGACAAGTTTTTATTAATTAATGGGTAGGTTTTATTTTGCATTTATTAATAGCTTTTATAATTATGACGGAACGAATAACTGTTTGGTTGCCAGTTATAGTAAATATTTATTTGTTAGAAGTGTGCGAATTTTACATGGCTGTTTGCATAGTCCGCAGTTGCCTTCTGGTTCTTACCCATGGCACTCTTCTCGTCCCCTCTACTTTAGAATCTGAAGGATTGGGCAACTACCGGTAACAATCCTTTACAGAATAAGTACGCAAAACTTCCGGCTTGTTACTGATAGAAGTTTCATAGGAGAAAATAAAGAACGAAAAGAAAAGCGCGTAAAACATGATCCCTTTATCCACATCTAAAAAGTCTTCGGATATAGACACAATGGCAACAAGCAGCATGAAAGTGAAAAACAACAGATCCTTTTGCCTTAAGGAGATATTAAAACCAAAGGCCAGCGTAAAAATGTAAACGGCCAGGCCTATAATCCCCGATTTTAGTAAAAAGCTTAAATATTCGCTGTGTGTATTCAGCCTGTTTAAAAAAGAATTATATAGTTTACTATCAAAATAACGATCATGCAGCAACCCGATCTCTGAGCCGGCGCCATAGCCGATTACAGGAGATTTTACAATTAATTTAGTTGAAACACCCCACCTTGCCAGGCGACTGTCAACAACTTCATCAACAGTAGATTTAGTAAGATCGTTTTTCAGATCCCGTATGAAACGATCGCGGAATGTGCCGGAGCTTAATATAGCGGCTACAATTAAAACAGAAAACGATCCCGAGATCAGCATAAACCTCAATCGCCTTTTGCCCTGCAATAAAAAATAAGGCAATGCGGCATTTACAATGATAAATAAGGCTATGATAACCGATTTGGAGCTAAGTTGCAACAGGCCCAGTGCAAGGATGCCACAACAGGCCAAATAAAATAGTTTATTATAAAGTGCGCGCTGCTTTATTAAAACCGATAGTAAATAAATCAACGCTATACCTAATTGCATCGAGAAAAAGGTAGCGTGCATATTTATCGGCTGCGAAAAGTTATGATTGGTAAAATGGGATGAAAGTATAATTGAATAGGGCAGGTGATAATGCCTGATAGACAAAAAGGCATCGAAATACAAATAAAGGATGGTTGCTGTACAAACTAAAGCAAATGACAGCAATAATTGCGGCCTGTATTTCTTTATGTCGAGCGGATTAAGGCAAAACAATAAAGGGAAAAGGAAAATGGTAATTTGTTTCCCCCACTCATTAAAGGCAACCGGTTTGTTTATGGTATAAATAGTACTTAGCAAGGTTACAAAAAATACCGACTGCAAAGCCACCGTTCTTAAGTTAAATACCGGTTTAATACCATTTTTGCTTATATGAATAAGCGTGTGTACCAGGTAGCTTATTAAAATAAGGTGACTGTAAAACATATCAAAAGGTAAGCTGGCCATTAATAGCATTAAATGGTAGTAGCTTATTTTGTTAGTTAAAGTATCCTCAATGAAAAACAACCTGCGCATGATTTGAGCTAAAATGGCTTTCTAAAATAAATTCTTCGTACTGATCAATAATTTTCTCCCAGTTAAACTGGTATTTTATTTTATGAAGGTTATTGCTTACCATGGTTTTTTCGGTTTCTTTTCTTTGAACCGTTTCAACCAGGTTACGCACTTCACTTGCATTTGAAAAGTAAAAGGCATCAGTACTTAATACCGATTTGTTAAAAGGATTATTATGGGCGGCTATCAGTGCCTCACTTGCCATGGCTTCCAATAATGACGGGTTGGTACCCCCAACGCTATGCCCATGAAAATACAGATACGAGTTGTTTTGTAAGGCGCGCACTTTACCGGTATCAAAAATTGACCCTTTAAACTGGATGCGGGAATCATTTTTAAATTTTTCGGTAATGAATTTTCCAAACCTGTTACCGGTATCACCCAAAACTTTAAATTTCCGGTGCGAACTGCTGTTATTAAATCCCTCTAAAATGGTCTCGATGTTGTTTTCGGGTTCCATGCGGGCCATCAGTAAAAAATAATCTTCTTTCAAGGCCGAGTTGTTATCCACCTGTTCTTTTTCCTCTTCCGAAAACAGATCGGCGCCATATGGAATATATTTGCTTTCGATATTGTATTTTTCGCCCAGGTATGATTTGATCACCAGTGAGTCGGAAATATAGAACTGGCTGTATTTTACCGCCAATTTTTCGGCATATTTCAAAAACTGCTGTACAGTCGGCGAATATTTCGATCTTTTCCATTCCAGGCCATCCATATTGGTAATGATGGTGCTTTTGGGCGGATAGAGTTTACCCCAAACGGAGCTGCTGGTGTAACCCATTATCAGCACCACATCAAATTTTTGTTTACGGGCATCGAGCAGGCAGTTTAGATCATATATAAACTGCCCTGTTGTACCAACCAAATATTCAGGGTCGTAACAGTGCCTTATCTCTACGCCATTCCAGCTATCTTCCTTGTAAGGGTGATTATGGGAGTTATAAACAGTAACCGAATGGCCACGTTTAACCAGGCCCTCTGAAACGTATTCGGATATATGTTCAAACCCGCCGTAATAATTTGGTATTCCCCTGGTACCTAATATTGCTATTCTTAACTTCATGCTATTGCTGCTAATTGATATGCTTTTAATGTTTGTATGGCTGCCTGTTTCCAGGTATATTGTTGTAATATTTTTTCACGGAAATTTTCGTTGAAAACTGCCGAACTTGCTTTTTCGACAGCCGATAGGATACTTAACGGACTTGAAGGGTCGCAATAAAAAGCATCATCTCCAAAATATTCGCGTGTATCGCCTTTGTCTGTTATCACAATATTGCAA
>Ga0206874_1112_pt1 | contig 22127 bp, 15 predicted proteins | sample Alteio_BWOrgCont_12_FD_152629 | JGI IMG/M metagenome (GOLD analysis project Ga0206874, IMG submission 152629) | Enriched cells from forest soil in Barre Woods Harvard Forest LTER site, Petersham, Massachusetts, United States -... | ecosystem: Environmental > Terrestrial > Soil > Temperate forest >...
CCAAGTAGTGGTAAAGTAAATTAGTATTATGTTAATCGTGTAATAACGGATAGTTTTTAGCCAAAAGTCTTAAGTCTTGAGTCAAAAAAGAATAAATCTAACTTTTGACTCAAGACTTAGTACTGCTAACTTAACATTAGTTCTGTTTCTCTTTTATGGCTAATTGGCCACATGCGGCATCAATATCCTTACCACGGCTGCGGCGCAGGTTGGTGTTGATGCCCTGGCTGCGCAGGTAATCGGCAAAGACCTCTATCTTATCCTCGCCCGCGTTTATAAAGTTGGCGAAGGCAATAGGATTATATTCAATGATATTTACCTTGCAGGGCAGGTGTTTGCAAAAACGCGCCAGTTCAATGGCATCCTGCAGGGTATCATTAAACCCGTCGAACACAATGTATTCATAGGTTACCGGGTTTTTTGTTTTTGCATAGTAATATTTAAGCGCCTCGGCCAATGCCTTAAGCGAATTCTGCTCGTTTATAGGCATTATGGTGTTGCGCTTTTCGTCGTTAGCGGCGTGCAGGCTTAGGGCCAAGTTAAATTTTACCTGGTCGTCGCCCAGCTTTTTTATCATTTTGGCAATGCCGGCTGTCGATACGGTTATTCGTTTAGCAGCCATGTTAAGCCCTTCTTCCGAGGTTATTTTTTCAACCGAATCCATTACATTCTTGTAATTGAGCAATGGTTCGCCCATCCCCATGTATACAATGTTGGTTAATGGCTGGCCGTAGTTTTCCATGGCTTGCTGGCTTATCAGCACTACCTGGTCGTAAATTTCATCGGGATTAAGATTGCGCTTACGCTCCATATAGCCGGTAGCGCAAAACTTGCAGGTAAGGCTGCAGCCCACCTGCGATGATACGCAAGCCGTCATACGGCCGGGTGTGGGAATTAAAACACCTTCAATAAGATGCGTATCATGTAAAATAAAAGAATTTTTTATAGTTTTATCAGCACTAAACTGTGAACTGTTGATTTTAACATTGTTTATCACAAAATTTTCATGCAGCTTAGTGCGAAGTTCTTTTGAAATATTGCTCATCACATCGAAAGAGAAACATGATTTTTTCCAAAGCCACTCGTAAACCTGCTTTGCCCTGAAGCCTTTTTCGCCCATTTGCGTAAAGTGCTGCTGCAAAGCTGGTAAGCTAAGGCTGCGGATGTCAATTTTATCTTTTGTAGTGTTCACGCTGCAAAGATAAGGAAATTAAAAATAGTAGCTTTTTTAAGGATAATTCTTTTTATTAATTAAAAAACAATAACTTTAAGTTAATTGTCTTTTTCAAATTGATAATATGGATTGGTCTCTTAAAAGGAGTTTGTAGAAGATGCTTAGTTATAATAATGAAAAGTTTTAAAGCCGATTACGTTTTTCCAGTCCATGCCGATCTAATAAAAAACGGAGTTGTAACAGTTGATGATTCAGGAAAGATCATTTCAGTTACAGCCCATCAACCAGAAGGTAACCAACCGCCGCCACAACAATTAAGCGGTATTATATGCCCCGGCTTTGTAAACACACATTGCCATTTGGAGCTATCGCACATGAAAGATAAAATAGCCACCAAAACAGGGTTGGTTAATTTTATTAAAGATATTTTAAAGCACAGGGAAGCCGATGCACAGCTCATTGCTGATTCTGCCGCGCAAGCCGATGCTGAAATGTATGAAAATGGTATTGTTGCCGTTGGCGATATTGCAAACACGAACGCCACCATAAAAATAAAGGCCGATAGCAAAATACACTACCATACGTTTATTGAACTGTTGGGTTTTTTGCCAGGTCGCGCCGAAGAGCTTTTTAACAACGGCCTTAAATTGCTCAATGAATTTAAGCCGCAATCATGCTCCATAACTCCGCATGCGCCATATTCGGTGTCGAAGGAATTATTCAGGCTGATAAAAAAATATTGCGAGGACCATCACAACCTGTTAAGTATACATAACCAGGAATGTGATGATGAAAACAAATTCTTCCGCTACAAGCTGGGTAAATTTATCGAACTGTATGAATATTTTGGTATGGATATAAGCCATTTTAAGCCCCAGGCCCGTAATTCCATGCAGTCCATCATCCCGCTGCTTACCAACAAGCAGGATATTTTAATGGTGCATAACACCTGCACTAATTTAAAGGATATTTACTTCCTGAAGCGTTTCGACCGTAAAATAACCTGGTGCTTTTGCCCCAATGCCAACCTGTACATCGAAAATCGCCTGCCGAAGGTCAATCTCTTTGTCGACCAGGGCTTTAACATCACGCTCGGTACCGACAGCATGGCATCAAATCACGGCCTTAGCATACTGGGCGAGATGCAAACCATTCAGCATAAGTTCAAAGCCATCAGCACCGCCAAACTTATTGAATGGGGTACCCTGAACGGCGCCAAATTTTTAGGCATCGATGCCGATAAAGGCACCCTTGAGCCCGGCAAAACCCCCGGCCTTAACCTCATCACCGGTTTGGATGGTATGCAATTAACCCCCGGGTCGAAGGTGAGGAGGTTGATCTAAATCGCCGCCACGCTACTAATGAACCAGTGAACCAATGAACAAAAAACATCTCGAAATAACAGTAAAAGGTAAAGTACTGGGAGTATTCTACCGCGCCTCCACCAAAGCCGTGGCCGACCAGCTCGGTGTACGCGGCTATGTAAAAAACGCCGATAACGGCGATGTCCTCATCGCGGCCGAGGCCGATAACGCCACCCTTGAGATGTTTTTAGACTGGTGCCGCGAAGGCCCCCAGGATGCCGATGTAATTTCTGTCGAATCGCATGAAGGCGAATTAAAAAACTATCGTAATTTTGAGGTAGTAAAAAAGAACTTCTTATGGTAATAAGTTCTTTTATTAATTACACATATATCATTGTCAACAGCTAAAAAATTCGCGGGCCAAACCGCAGTATACGGGGTTAGTACTATAGCCAGCCGTGTGCTTACTTTTTTTCTCACCCCGCTTTATACCTGGGCTTTTCCTACAGCTGCCTATGGCATAATCACCACCATGTACAGTTACGTATCCATGACGAATGCGCTACTGTCATTCGGTATGGAAAGTACTTTTTTCAGGTACCTGAACAAACATGCCGATAATAAGCAGAGGGTTTATAACAATGCTTTTGCATCGGTTTTTGCAGTAACCATTATATTTTTATTGTGTACAATTCCCATGGCCGGGCACATTGCAAATTTTGTTGATGTAAGCCATGCCCAAAAAATGGCAGCTAAAGGAATACAAGTGGCAACCGTAACAGGTACGGCCCATGCCGATTACCTAAAATATGTGTACCTGCTTATTTCTATTGTTATAATTGATGCATGGTGTGCCATTCCGTTTGCCAAGATCCGTGCTGATGGCCGGCCGGCCAGGTATGGCCTTATCAAGCTGGCAAGCGTGCTTATTTTTATTGTAATTAATGTCACCTTTATATTGGTGATCCCATTTTGGCTTAGGCATGATTTTTTTGGCTCGGGTTGGATAGCTACCTGGTATATAAAGGGTTGGGTAGGTTATATTTTTATAGCTGAACTTATCTCAAGCATAGTAACCCTTTTGCTGCTAATGCCCGAATTAATGAAGATTAGGTTTGATTTTGATAAAGAAATGCTGTGGAGCATGTACGCCTACAGTTGGCCGGTACTTATTGCCAATCTTTCTTACCTGGTTAATGAAAATATGGACAAGGTGCTGTTAGGTAAATTACTACCATCAAATAGTTTAAGCGATGTGGGCATTTATGGGGCCTGCGCTAAAATATCACTGTTCCTAAGCATATTCGTGAACGCGTTCCGCCTCGGTGCCGAACCGTTCTTTTTCAATCACGCAAAAAATAAGAACGCGGGCCAAACCTATGCGCGCATTATGGATTATTTTGTAATTGCCGTTTGCGTAATATTTATCGCGCTTATAGCTAACATTGAAATACTGAAATATTTTGTACATGGCGCTAATGCCAAACAAACAGCACTGTATTGGACGGGTTTACCGGTAGTGCCGCCCCTTGTTTTCGGCTATGTAAGCCTTGGTATCTACATGAATTTGTCCGTCTGGTATAAACTGTCCGATCAAACAAAATACGGACTGTACATCTCGGGCATCGGGGCAATTTTAACCATTGTATTAAACGTTATTTTCATTCCTAAATACAGCTATATGGCGTCGGCCTGGGTATCGCTCATTGCCTATACTGTCATGATGGTGCTTTCCTATGTTTGGGGGCAAAAAAATTATCCCATACCATATCAGCTTAAAAAAAACCTGGCATATATCGTTTCATCAATTATCGTCGTTTATCTATCGTTCTATGTATTTAACCGCAATATTTATATAGGCGATGCACTTTTACTGGTATATGTAAGCTTTGCATTTTATTTTGAACGCGAAAACTTAAGGGCTATATTTAAATCATAAAAAAATTGTAGCTCAAGTCCTCTCCAAAGGAGAGGATTTAGGTGAGGTCAAACGAAAACATAAGAATATATAAAAAAAACAAAAAGTCTCCCCTACTGGGGGAGATTTAGAGGGGGCTAAATGATCATTAGAGTAATAAACAAGTCGAAAAACGGCCTTCCGGCCTACGAAACCATACACGCCGCGGGCATGGACCTGCGTGCCGACCTGGAAACAAGCATCACGCTTAAACCTTTGGAGCGTAAGCTTGTCCCAACAGGGTTACATATCGAGTTACCCGAAGGTTTCGAGGCGCAGATACGCCCGCGCAGCGGGTTGGCGTTTAAGCATGGCATAAGTATTGTAAACTCGCCTGGTACTATTGATGCCGATTACAGGGGCGAAATAAAGGTGCTGCTCATCAACCTGTCGACCGAAGATTTTGAAATAAATACCGGCGAGCGTATAGCGCAAATGGTAGTGGCGAAACACGAAACAATAAACTGGCAGGAAGTGGAAGTTTTAAATGAAACTTCGCGCGGAGTTGGTGGTTATGGACATACAGGGGTTAGTTAATTGATTTGATTTACCCTCTTTCCGCCGCAGGCGAAGAGAGGGTCGACAAGCGGAGCGAAGTCGGGGTGAGTAAACGGAGCGCGTGCATTAACGGCATTATATTAGTGGTGAAGCTCAAGTCCTCTCCTTTGGAGAGGATTTAGGTGAGGTAAAAGAATTAAATAATAGAATGAAATTCAGGCTGTTGATATTTGGTTGGTTGGTACTACCTGCGTTCGCTTTTTCGCAAAGCAAACCCGGCGGCACCGGCAATACTGTGGCACAGCCGCGCGCCATGAGCGGGCTCGACAGCCTTATGGTAAAGCAGCTTTTCTTTTCGGCCATGGATGCCAAAGTGATCGAGAACTATACACAAGCCGCCGAATTGTTTAACCGCGTATTGCAAACCGACCCGAATAACGATGCCGCCCTTTACCAGTTATCCATCCTTAAAAAATTAAAGGAAAATTATACCGATGCCCAGGGCCTGCTTGAAAAAGCCGTCGCCTTAAAACCCGATAATGAATGGTATTGGCTGGGCCTTGCCGAGTGTTACGAAAAAACAAACAATATGCCCTTACTTGAGCATGTTTTTTCGGAACTGATACGCCTCGACCCTGATAAACCCGAGTATTATTTTGATATGGCCAACGCCTATTTTATCGAGGCAAAATACGACGATGCCCTGCAGGTTTACGCGCAATTGGAGCAGCTTACGGGGCTTGATGATGATATACTTGCCGGGAAGCAGAAGATATATCTTAAACAAGGTAAGGTTGATAAAGCCGCGTCAGACATACAGGATATGATAAAGGCAAACCCTAATACCATCAGGTATTACCTGCTGCTTGCCGAAATTTATAATTCAAATAACCAGGGCGATAAGGCGTTGAAAGTACTTGAAATTGCCGAAAATATTGACCCCAATGCCGGGCAGGTACATTTGGCTTTGGCCGATATTTATCGCGATAAAAAGGATTACGAACATTGCTATTACCAGATTACGTTGGCCTTTGCTTTGCCCGATGTAGTGATAGATCAGAAATTAAAAATAATTTTGGGCTACCTGCCCAAATTCCCCGATCCTAATGCCAAAGCCAGCGCGCTGGAGTTGAGCAAAATATTAACCACCGCCAATGCCGGCGATTACCGCTCGTGGGCCATGTACGGCGATATGCTAGCACAAAATGCAAAGCTAAAGGAAGCCGAAGAGGCCTACCGGCAATCATTACAAATAAACAGCCAGAAGTACGAGGTATATGAGCAGCTGGTAAGGATAGAAATAAGCCAGTCTGAAACTGCCGCGGCGCTAAAGGATGGTGAGAGCGCGCTTCAACTTTTCCCTAATTCAGCATGGATGAATTACCTTGTAGGCATAGCTTATTTGCAGCAGAAAAATTATAAGGACGCTTTAGGCTATATAAAAAATACCACCGATATGGAAGCAGATGATAAGGACCTGCTTTCATCAAGCTACGCGTCGCTGGGCGATTGTTACCACGAGTTGAAGGACGATCAAAAGTCGGACGATGCTTATGATAAAGCGCTAACCTATAATCCCGATAATGCATTCTGCTTAAACAATTATGCTTATTATTTATCGTTAAGAAATGAGCATCTGGATAAAGCGGCGCAAATGTCGGCACATTCAAATGAGCTGCAACCCAACACCGCGTCGTTCGAAGATACTTATGCCTGGATACTGTTCAAGCAAAAAAAGTATGCCGATGCCAAGGTTTGGATTGAGAAGGCCATATTGCACGATAAAACAAACAGCGCCGTACAAACCGAGCATTATGGCGACATTATGTTTTATTTGGGCGATACCAATGCCGCAGTTGAAAGCTGGAAAAAAGCAAAGTCGTTTGGTGAACAATCGCCTGTTTTAGACCGAAAAATAAATGAAAGAAAATACGTTGAATAAAATATTAATAGTTTGCTGCCCGCTGGCCATAGTAAGCTGTAAGGCAAAAAAACAAATTCTTGAGGTTCACCGCGCTACGCCGGTAACAAAATCAAAAAGCGATCTCGAAAATAAGCTCAATGCCATCAGGTCGCAGCAGGTAAGTTTCAATTCGTTTTCGGGCAGGGCCAAGACCAATTTAAATATTGATGGCAATACCAATGATTGTACGCTAAATATCCGCATCAGCAACAACAAAAAAATATGGGTGTCGGTAACCGCGTTACTGGGTATTGAAGTAGCAAGGGCCGTTATAACACCCGACAGTATTTTGGTTATCAACCGCCTGCAAAGTGTTTATATGAAAAAGCCGTTCAGCTTTATTTATACCTACACTAACAGGCATGTTAATTATACCATGCTGCAGGCACTGCTGGTGGGCAATGCCATACCAAACCTGTTAAACGATAGCACAAAATACGAGGCCGTGAACAACACTATAAATTTAAGCGGTAATTTGGAGGATGTGATATACAAGCTGGCATTAGGCGCCGACTTTAAGGTTACCCAAACCAATTTAACAAATGATAGCCAGGGCCAATCGTTACAGGTAAGCGATAATAATTTTATGGTATCGGGCAATCAAAAGGTACCGTCGCAAATAGCTATAGCATCGGTAGCGAAAAATCGTAAGGTACAGGTAAACCTGCATTATACTAAAGTTGATTTTAATTTGCCGCAGGATTACCCCTTCAATATACCCGATGGCTATTCGCCGTCAAATTAAATTTTATTTTTAGGGCTAAGCGGGCGGTATTCAAAAACATATCCGATATATTTGCCAAAACGTGGGCCGGCCCTATCAATAGAACAACACCCTTTACGGATGAGATTTTTAAAAATATTATTCTTTTTTGCACTTGTTTTCTCTGTTCTGGGCGCGCATGCCCAAAGCAGTACCGAGCTTAAACGCCGCCGCGACGAGCTTAACCAGCAGTTGCAGCAACTGAACCAGGAATACCAGCAAACCGCGAGTAATAAAAAATCAACCAAGAAACAGCTCGACCTGCTAAAGGCCCAGATCAACCTGCGCGAAGAAAAGATAAGCAATATCAACTCCGAAATAAGAAATCTCGATAATCAAATCTCCGAGAGCAATAATTCCGTACATAGCTTACAAAGCCAGTTAACGCAACTGAAAAAAGAATATGGAGCGATGGTGCTGTTTGCGTATCGCAACCAGAGTGCCTACAATAAACTGATGTTTATTTTCGCCTCGCAGGACTTTAACCAGGCTTATAAACGTTTAAAGTATTTACAGCAAATCGGTACTTACCGCCAGCGGCAGGCCGAATACATACAGGGCACTGAGCAGGATCTGCATGTAAAAATAAACGAGCTTGATAGAACCAAAAAAGCAAAGGGTGATTTGCTGAAGGACCAGGAAAAAGAAGAGCAAACCCTGGGCGATGAACGGAAGAGCCAGGCACAGGTACTGGTGGGCCTTTCACAACAGGAGGGCCAGTTAAAGCAGCAGCAACGCGATGTGCAGCGCAAAATAGCCCAAACAAACCGGGAAATAGATGCCGCAATCCGCAGGGAAATAGAAGAGGAAAGGCGCAGGCAGGAAGCCGCCGCTAGGGAGGCAGCAAGGATAGCAGCGGCAAAGGCCAAAGCCGAGAACCGCGATGTGACGGTACCAAAAGTGAAGGCTATTGATGCGAGTTCAAGCAACCGCGATGTGTTGAATGCAACACCTGAATCAGCTAAATTGTCGAACGACTTTTTAGGCAACCGCGGGCGTTTACCCTGGCCGGTAACAAATGGCTTTATAACCCAGGGTTTTGGTATTTATTATAATGAAGGTATTAAAAGCGAAAGCATGGGGGTTGATATAAAAAGTAACCCCGGTGCCAATGTAAGGGCGGTGTTTGATGGCGATGTGGTAAAGGTAATGGATATAAGCGGCACGTATTTGGTGCTGATAAGGCATGGTGAATATTTTACAGCATACTCAAACCTTAAATCGGCAAGTGTGTCAAAAGGGCAAAAGGTAAGTACCCGCCAAACAATAGGAACTGTAGCTACCGACCCTACAACGGGCGAGACGAATGTACACTTTGAATTAACCAAAGGTATTACGTACCTCGACCCAAAAACATGGCTTACTCCTAATTAATTAGGACGAAACCTTGTAATATTAAAAATGTTTATATTTGTAACCTTTAAATATAAAGTGTATGTTTTGTTCGGTGTTGTTATTTTTTGAGTTTGGTGCGGGCGAGATAATGTTCATCATGCTGGTGGCATTACTGTTATTTGGTGGCGATAAACTCCCTGAACTTGCCCGTGGCCTCGGTAAAGGCATCCGCGATTTTAAAGATGCCTCTGAAGGCGTAAAACGCGAAATAACCAACCAGATAGATAATTTCGAGGCCAAAAAAACACAACAGGCCGAGGTAGCTAAAGAAGCAGAAACCCCCGCTGCCGAAAGTGAAGCCCCTGTTGCCGAAAACGAAAGCCTGGTGGCAACTGATGAAAAGCCAAAATTTGAACCGCCGGCCAATGCAATGCCGGTTTCAGAAATAGGTAGTATCGCCGAAGTTGAGCCTGTTAAAACAGAGCCTGAACATTTAAGAGAAACACCCATTGAGCCGCACGTTGAGTCATCATCCAAGGCATCATAAATTACGTATAATCAAATAGTATAATATAAATCATAATATAAAACTTAAAAATCATGGGATTAGATTCACCGGTAACCCTCATCGTAATAGTATTTGTTGTGCTGTTATTATTCGGAGGTAAAAAAATTCCTGAACTTATGCGCGGTTTAGGAAAAGGAGTAAAAGAATTCAAAGATGCCTCGAACGGCGATCACACTACCACCACCACTAACGACACCGACGATAAGCCAAAAGCTTAATTTGAAGATTGAACAATGTGCAAATATGCAGATGTGCGTATGTGCAGATTAGAGATTTAAATAAAGTTCATCGTTAATAACAGAATGATAATAAAGATTTGAAAATTGAATAACGGTTTTCAAATCTTTTATTTTATCTGCACATCTGCACATCTGCATATTCGCACATCTGCCCATCCCCAAATTTTCAAATCGGCACATCTTCAAATTTTCAAATCATTCTATCATCTGCACATACGCATATTTGCACATCTGCACATCCCTATATTTTCAAATCGGCACATCTTCAAATTTTCAAATCATTCTATCATCTGCACATCCGCATATTTGCACATCTGCACATCATTAGTCGGATAAGTTTTTTATTTTCGCCCTATGGCTAAATTCTATACCTCTTTAAATCAAATAAAGGGCGGCTTGCAAAGCGGGGAAGTTACGGTGCAGGGCCTGGTAAAAAACTACCTCGACCAGATAAAACAAAACGCGCATTTAAACGCCTTTAACGAGGTATTTGAACAAGAAGCATTAGCGCGTGCTGTAGAGATCGATGCGCGCCTGGAACAAGGTATAGCCGGTAAACTTGCCGGTATGGTTATAGCCATAAAAGATAACATTTGCTATAAGGGCCATAAAGTATCGGCCTCGTCAAAAATATTAGATGGCTTCACCTCCATCTACTCATCAACCATTGTCGAACGCCTGTTAGCCGAAGACGCCATCATCATTGGCCGCTGCAATTGCGACGAATTTGCTATGGGTGCCACCAACGAAAGCTCGTACTACGGCCCGGTAAAAAATCATGCCGATAACACCAGGGTTGCGGGCGGTTCATCGGGTGGTTCGGCTGTTGCCGTACAGGCAAATATGTGCCACGCTGCTATTGGTACCGATACCGGTGGTTCAGTAAGGCAACCGGCTTCGTTTTGCGGGGTTATAGGTTTAAAACCTACTTACGGCCGCATTTCAAGACACGGCATTATTGCTTACGCCTCCTCGTTCGACCAGGCAGGCCCCATTACCCATTCGGTTGAAGACGCCGCACTGTTGCTCGAAGTAATGGCTGGTCGCGATGATTATGACAGCACGCTGTCATCAAAAGAAGTGACCCCGTTTAGCACTGAAATAAAAGAACCCGGCAAAAAGAAAATAGCTTATTTGCAGGAGTCGCTCTCAAGCCCCGGAGTCGACCCCGAAATAAAAGCCGCTTTAAGCGAATACATTGACAAACTGCGTGCCGATGGCCACACCGTGAAGCCCATCAGCTTTGAATACCTGGATTACCTGGTACCCACTTACTATATTTTAGCAACTGCCGAAGCTTCATCAAACCTGGCCCGGTATGACGGCGTGCATTATGGCTACCGCAGTCCCAATGCTACTGATCTGCAATCAACCTACAAGCGCTCGCGCTCCGAAGGTTTTGGTAAGGAAGTAAAGCGCCGTATCATGCTGGGCACTTTCGTGCTAAGCGCGGGTTATTATGATGCCTACTATGCCAAGGCCCAGAAAACACGCAGGCTCATCAGGGAAAAAACCGAAAGCATTTTGCAGGAATACGACTTTATCCTAACCCCAACCGCCCCCGAACCCGCTTTTGCCTTAGGTAAAGAAGAAAAAGATCCCGTTGTAACGTATCTTTCCGACATTTTTACCGTACAAGCATCATTAGCAGGTGTACCCGCAATATCATTGCCCGCAGGCAATAATAGCAAGGGTTTGCCGTTAGGATTACAACTATTGGCCAGGCAATTTGAGGAGCAGGAATTGTTAAATTTCTCCAAATATTTCCTGGAGCTGTAAAATTTTAATATTTTAGTAGAAACCGGGTAGCGACAATACCCTCAAATACCAGTAAATGAAGAGATCTCTTATTTTAGTTATCTGTCTTATCTCATTACAACTTGTTAAAGCTTCGCCTGCTGCAACAAAAACAGGCCCTACCACCAAAAAAACTACTGATACCACGTTTGCGCATAGCGCCAATCCTTTACCACTTACCGGTTATCAAACTATGATGGCCCGCCGCCTCGATTCCATAAAAAAAGATGTACCGCTTGATTATAACGAGTATGTACAAAACTATATCGACCTGTATTCGCAAAACCGCGAAGAAATGGGACAGGTTATTGGCCTGTCGAAATATTATTTCCCGATATACGAAAAGATATTTCGTGCCGCGGGCATCCCTATCGAAATTGAATACCTCTCCATAGTTGAATCGAAGCTCGACCCTAATGCCATATCGCGCGTTGGCGCAACCGGCCCATGGCAGTTTATGGGTACAACTGCAAAGTTGTATGGCTTAAATATGGATGGCTATATTGATGAGCGCCGCGACCCTGTGCGCGCCACTTATGCCGCCGCCGCTTATTTAAAAGATGCTTACGAAGAATTTGGCGACTGGCTGCTGGCCATAGCCTCATATAACTGCGGTAAAAGCAATGTTGAAAATGCCATTACAAAAGCAGGCGCCAATGATTTTTGGTCCATACGCCAATACCTGCCTGCCGAAACACGCAATTATGTACCTGCCTATATTGCCTGCGCCTATGTAATGAACTATTATGGCAAGCATAACATTACGCCACGTCCCTGCAGCTTTGCAACAAATGTTGATACAGTGATGATTAACAGGTATGTATCACTCAGTAACATATCGTCTATTATCAATGTTGATGTACGGGTATTATCGCTGTTAAACCCAGCTTACCGTATGCAGGCCATAAATGCCACACCTGCCAATCCGCGCAGGTTGATCATCCCTCATGCCAATATGTACAGTTACGCCGCTTTATATGAGGCGCTGAATGCCGGTGTTGGCGCACCAACCGCGCAGCAAAAAACATACGCGCCAAATCCCGGGGAAAACAGGCCCGAAGCAATGCCTGCCTATCATAAAGTTAAACGTGGCGAAACGCTGGCCAGTATTGCCGATCGTTATGGTGTTGAAGTTGAGGACCTGAAAACATGGAACCATTTGCACCATAAACCGGTTGTGGGCCAAAAACTCATTATCAGTCACGGATAGTTAATCTGGTTAAGTGAATGGTGTTTTTATGAGAAACCTTAAAACACCCCATCCATATTTTAAAGTCCTCTCCTTTGGAGAGGATTTAGGTGAGGCTTCACAAAAAAAATGTAATTTTGAGCCCTGATCTCCAAAAGATGAATAACAAAACCAATCGTAAACAGGACGCTTTAAATTATCACTCAAAAGGCCGGCCGGGTAAAATACAAGTGGTGCCAACCAAGCCCACCAACTCGCAGCGCGATCTTTCAATGGCTTATTCCCCCGGTGTTGCCGAACCATGTCTCCGTATTGCCGATAATGTTGACGATGTATACAAATACACTGCTAAGGGTAACCTTGTAGCCGTTATCAGTAATGGTACCGCCGTATTGGGCTTGGGTAATATAGGCCCCGAGGCAAGCAAGCCGGTTATGGAAGGCAAGGGTCTGCTGTTTAAAATTTATGCCGATATTGATGTTTTCGACCTGGAGATAAACGCCAAAACACCCGATGAATTTGTAAATATTGTTAAGGCCCTTGAGCCTACTTTTGGGGGCATCAACCTCGAAGACATATCGGCCCCAACCTGCTTTGAAATTGAGCGGCGTTTAAAGGCCGAAATGAAAATACCCGTAATGCACGATGATCAGCACGGTACGGCCATCATATCGGGTGCGGCATTGATAAATGCCTGCGAAATACAAGGCAAAAAGCTCGAAAAAATAAAAATGGTAGTGAACGGCGCAGGTGCCGCAGCAGTATCATGTTCAAAAATGTACCTCTCATTAGGTGTAAAGCCCGAGAATATGGTCATGTTTGACATTAACGGACTGATAACCCCCGACCGTACCGACCTTGACGAGATGCGCCTGCAATTTGCCACTACGCGCAAGGATGCAAAAACACTGGCTGAAGCCATGAAAAATGCCGATGTGTTTGTGGGCCTTTCGGCCGGTAACGTGGTAACGCCTGATATGCTAAAGTCGATGGCCAAAAACCCCATCGTATTTGCAATGGCCAACCCCGAGCCCGAAATAGCCTATGACCTGGCTATTGCGGCCCGCAAAGATATTATCATCGCCACTGGCAGGTCTGATTTTCCTAACCAGGTGAACAACGTACTGGGCTTTCCCTATATCTTCCGAGGTGCGCTTGACGTAAGGGCTACAGCTATAAACGAGGAAATGAAGATCGCCGCCGTTAACGCCATAGCCTGTATAGCCAAAAAGCCCGTTCCCGAAGCGGTTAACCTGGCTTATAATACTAAAAGCTTAAAATTCGGCAGGGATTATATCATCCCAAAACCAATGGATCAGCGCCTCATTATCGAGGTTTCATCAGCTGTTGCCAAAGCAGCCATGGAATCGGGCGTGGCCCGCAAAGCCATAACTGATTGGGACGCTTATATTGAGGAACTAAGGGCACGCGTAGGTATTGACGATAAGATAATGCGTAACCTTACCAATAAGGCCAAGCAAAACCCTAAACGCGTGGTATTCTCCGAGGCCGATAACTATAAGATATTAAGGGCCGCGCAAATTGTAAAAGAAGAAGGCATAGCTACTCCCATTTTATTGGGGAACGAAAATAAGATAAGGCAGTTGATGAAGGACAACGACATTTATTTGGATGAAGTTGAAATTATCGACATCAGGAGCGGCTCCGCTCCGCATATGAAGGAATATGCCGAATATCTGTATACCAAGCGTCAGCGCAGGGGCATCACCTTATTTGAATCAAAAAAGCTGTTGAGCAACCGTAACTATTACGGCGCCTGCATGGTGCAGTTTGGCGAGGCCGATGCTTTAATATCGGGCTTGACCAAGGATTATGCTACAACCATAAGGCCCGCACTGCAAATTATTGGTACCGAACCCGGTGTGAATAGGGTAGCCGGTATGTACATGATGATAACGGAAAAAGGCCCGGTATTTTTTGGCGATACTACAGTAAACGTAAACCCATCTGTACAGGAACTGGTTGATATTACCGTGCTGATAGAACGCACCGTTAAACAGTTTAACATCAGCCCGCGTGTGGCTATATTGTCTTATTCAAACTTTGGGTCGAATGATGGCATTGTGCCCGAAAAGACCCGTGAAACCGTACGTGTTTTGCACGAGAAATATCCCGACATGCTGGTAGATGGTGAAATGCAGGCCAACTTTGCCTTAAACCCCGATCTGCTGCATGATAATTTCCCGTTCTCGAATTTAGTGGGTAAACCGGCCAACACGCTCATATTCCCAACACTTGAATCAGGTAATATAGCCTATAAATTATTACAGGAAATGGGCGGCGCCGAAGCGGTAGGGCCAATATTGTTAGGTTTGAAAAAGCCAGTGCACGTATTGCAGTTAGGCAGTTCAGTACGCGAAATAGTGAACATGATCACGATAGCGGTAGTTGATGCCCAGGAAAAATCCGCAGAAATAGCTGCAAAAAAATAAAGGGGGAGCAAAACAAAGACTTTATGTCACCGGATACTTATTTTAGTAAATTATCCCCATTAAATAAGCCATGATGAACCGGTCATTATTTTCTGTTTTTTTGATGTTATTTTCTGCAATAGTTACGGGTAAGCCTGCTCCTTCAAAAATAGCTGATATTGCTATACCTGCCGGTTTTAAAAAATTAATGGAGGTGAAGGGCGATCTGGATAAGGACGGTATTGCCGAACTGGTGGTGGTGTTTGATACACCTAAAAAAGTTGAATTGGGTACTGAAAGGCAATTATGGATATATAAACAAAATGGTTCGGCATGGAAGCTTTGGCACAAAAGCATTGGCCCGGTATTGTCAAGCGAACATGGTGGAATGATGGGCGATCCTTTTTTATCTGTTGCAATAGAACATGGCTGTATTGTGGTTAACCACTTTGGTGGCGATGCTGATAAATGGCAGTATACACACCGGTACAGGTATCAGAATAATAATTGGTACCTAATTGGCGCGCATATTACCTGGGGTAGGCAATGTTTGCAGTTATGTAATTACGATTATAACCTTTCAACGGGAAAGATCAAAGCCAGCATCAATACGCAAAAGTGCGACGACAATAATGAAAAGGAGCTAAGTTCAAAAAATGACGACTTTACGCTTATCCATAAACAATCGAAACCTATGTTAATGGATGGTATTAATATTGGCGAAAATGAGGTTAAGCTACCGGAAAACCGCGAATCGTTTTATTTTTAACTTCATATCGCTCTTTCCCGTGGTTTGTGTCCTCACAAACCACGGAATTGTAGGTTACAGGTAAGGTGCTTGTGAGGACACAAGCACCGGGTAAAAGAAAGTAAAAAGGATCTTGACAGGGAGTGTAGACAAACCCCGTAGGGGTTAAACCTTTGTAGAAAAGAATTAATTATATAATATCGTGCCGTAGGTACGAAACACAACGGATGCAATATCCTATTTAACTTAACACAATTATATCGATAAAACATGTACGCTTATATTGATGGTAAATTAGCTTTTAAAAGCCCTTCGTATGTGGTAATTGATGCCGGCGGAGTAGGCTATCACATCAATATCTCCTTAAATACCTACTCATTGATCGGCAATGCCGAACGTTGCAAACTTTACACGTGGCTTCACGTAAAAGAGGATGGGCATAGCTTGTATGGCTTTGCCGATGAAGGCGAACGCCGCTTATTTCTGCATTTAATATCCATATCGGGCATTGGCCCTAACACGGCACGTATGATGTTATCATCAATTACACCGGCAGAGATACAGGCGGCCATAATTAGCGGTAACGTGGCATTGATACAACGTATAAAAGGCATAGGCCCAAAATCGGCACAACGGGTGATACTTGAGTTGCAGGATAAGTTGCGCAAAGAAGGTCCCGATACGCTTACAGCAGCGCCATTAAATAAAACAGTTAAAGACGAGGCGCTATCGGCACTGGTAATGCTGGGTTTTGCCCGGAATGCCGCCGAGAAGATACTGGAGCAGGAAATAAACAAAAATAATGCGGAATTAACTGTAGAACAGTTAATTAAATATGCCCTAAAAAACTTATAATTACGTCTAAATTGATTTGACTTTTGAGCAGGATCTTTACGTGTAGGATTGTATTATTGGTGTTTGTCATTTCTGCATTTTGCGGGCTTGGCAATTCCTTTGCGCAACAATCGCCCACGGCAAAAAAAGATTCTGTCACCGTCACCAGCCCGTTCAATTTACAGGAATCAAACGGTATACGTATAAGGCAGGGTATTTTTGACCCCGACCCGCCTAACCTGGTACGTACCATTGAGTACGACGCGGCCAGCAACCAGTATATTTTGTACGAACGTGTAGGTAATATGCTTTACCGCCCGCCGCAGTACCTTAGTTTTGAACAATACCTGGCCTTAAAACAACAGGAAACCGAGCGCGATTATTTCAAGCAACTGGCCGATAACTATGCCTACCAATCGCAGCAGCCGGGTTTCATCCCCCAGATCAAGGTCCGCAGCCAAACATTCGAACGCATATTTGGCAGCGAAAATATCGATATAAAGGCCCAGGGATCGGCCAACGCTACGTTTGCCGGCCAGTTAAACAAAAACCAAAACCCATTATTTGATACCCAGCAGCGCAACCAGTTCAATTTTAACTTTGATCAGCAAATACAGCTTAATCTTGTTGGCAACATCGGTACAAACCTAAGCATTGCTACCAATTACAACACCAACGCCCAGTTCCAGTTCGATAACCAGATAAAACTCGACTATAAAGGCAAGGACGACGACATTATACAGGAGATACAGGCCGGTACGGTAAGTATGCCTTTAAATACCACGCTTATTACCGGAACGCAGGCATTATTCGGGGTAAAAACCAAGCTAAAGTTCGGTAAGCTGCAGGTTACTTCCATCATGTCGCAGCAGCGCTCGCAATCAAAAACCATTACCATAACCAATGGTTCAGAGCAGGGTAACTTTACGCTTACCACAAATCAGTACGACGCCAACAAGCACTATTTCCTGTCGCAATACTTCAGGAATAATTATGATGCGGCAATGGCCAATATACCCATCATCAGCTCAAATGTTAACATTACAAAAATTGAGGTTTGGACAACCAACCGCATAAATTCCACCACCAATTCAAGGGATATACTGGCTTTTATGGACCTGGGCGAAAATGCCCCTTACAACAAGCGTTTAGTGCAGGGTGGCAGTGGGTTTTCGGCTTTGCCTGCCGGTACCGATATTCCGGGCTTTACGCAGCAATCAAACAGCTTGCTTAAAAACCTGCCCGCCGATGCCCGTTTAACAAATTCAAACGCTGTTGCCACCTATTTTAACAGCACCGGCGCAGGCGATAACTATGCCAAGCTAACCTATGCCCGCCAGCTGGTTCAGAATAAAGACTTTACCCTGCATGCGCAGTTAGGCTATATATCGCTTAATTACCCTTTAAATAATGATGAAGTACTGGCTGTAGCTTACCAATATACCTATAACGGCGTTACCTACCAGGTGGGTGAATTTTCGAGCGACCGCCCCATCAATAACAATACGCCTAACGTTTTGTACGTAAAGTTATTAAAGAATACCCTGCTCAAAACCAACCTGCCCATCTGGAATTTAATGATGAAAAACATTTATTCCCTGGGTGCGTACCAGATAAGCCCTACCAATTTTAAAATGCAGGTTACCCGGCTCGATAATACTTCGGGCATTCAAAAAGCGGTAATGGGCGAGGGCTCAAGGACTACCGGCAGGCTATGGCTGCAATTATTGGGGCTGGATAACCTCGACCAGCAAAATGAGAAAAGGCCCGACGGCTATTTTGATTATTTAGAAGGCATAACTATTGATTCACAAAACGGCTTACTGATCTTCCCGGAGGTGGAGCCTTTTGGGGCCGACCTCGCCGCCAAATTCGCGCCTGGCGAAACGAATTTAATAAATACTTACGTTTACCAGCCGCTGTATGATTCAACCCAAACCGTAGCGCAGCAGTTTTATCCGCAGCTAAACCGCTATACCATTTCGGGTACTTTCACATCAGCAGGCGGTTCCGAATACCAGTTGAATGCCACCAACATTCCGCAAGGTTCAGTAGTAGTAACTGCAGGCGCCACCAAGCTGGTGGAGGGCAACGACTATACGGTTGATTATAATGCGGGTACTATCCGCATACTTAACCAATCAATCCTGTCGTCGGGCCAGCCTATAAGCGTAAACCTGGAGAATAATGAACTATTCGGCGTTCAGCAAAAATCGTTGTACGGCTCAAGGTTTGATTATAAGGTGAACAACAATCTCTCGTTAGGCGCAACCATTATGCACTTAACGGAGGAACCTATATCGCAAAACGAGGCTGTGGGCGATGAATCCATATCAAACACCATCTGGGGGTTTGATGCCAACTATAATTCCCCGTCGAGGTTGCTCACGCGGCTGGTCGATAAATTGCCATTCATTCATACTAAAGTACCCTCATCAGTTAATTTCAGCGGCGAATTTGCCCAGTTGCTGCCCGGCACACCAAGCGTATTGAATTATGCAGGCTCAAAAAACGGTACGGCATACCTTGATGATTTTGAGAACAGCCAATCCGACATCGACCTTAAAAGTGCTATTTCATGGCAAATTTCAGGCACGCCGCAGCTTTTCCCCGAATCGCAGCGTTTTGACGATCTGAGCTACGGCTACAACCGCGCCCGCCTGGCCTTTTATAACATCGACCCTGTATTTTATACTTCCACTACGGTGCCTGTGTCGCGTAATGAGCTATCGAAACCTTATGTGCGCGAGGTATTGCAAACGGAGGTGTTCCCCTACCAGCAATCCGTTACCGGCGAACCATTGATATTGCCAACATTAGACCTCGCTTTTTATCCAATGGTCCGTGGACAATACAACTACGTAACAAACGGGTTGAATAACGATGGTACACTGCAAAACCCGGCTGGCAGGTGGGGAGGTATCTTCCGCCCGATCTCAACCAGCGATTTTGAAGACCTTAATATTGGCTACATCGAGTTTTGGGTGCTCGATCCTTTCATAGGCAAGCCAAACTCCGCCGGTGGCGATCTGTATTTTAACCTTGGCAGTATATCCGAAGATATATTGAAGGATGGCCGTAAAAGCATTGAGAACGGCCTGCCTGTAAACGGCGACTACAGCACCGTTGATACCACCGCCTGGGGCCGCGTTGCCAAACTGCAGCCTGTTGTTAACGCATTTGATAACGACCCTAATTCGCGTGCTTTGCAGGATGTTGGTTTGGATGGTTTGAATGATGCCGACGAACGTGTGAAATTTGCCAGCCAGGTACAAACCATAAAAAGGGTAGTAAACCCGGCTGCCGGCAATGCCTATGCCGCCGACCCTTCATCTGATGATTACCGGTACTACCAGGGTTCCGAGCTCGACCGGGCCGGGGCAGGGATTTTGGAACGATATGCCAAATACAACGGCACCGAGGGCAACTCACCCACGTCTGCGCAATCAGTGGCGGAAACCGGCTTGCAAACATCAGCCGCAACCTCCGTACCCGATGCCGAGGATATTGACCACGATAACAATATGAGCACCGATGATGAGTACTTTGAATACAAGGTATCCATAAGGCCGAAGGACTTGGTTGTAGGGCAAAATTATGTGAACGACAAGGTTACTTCAACCGTAAAACTGGCCAATGGTACAACGCAAACTTTTACCTGGTACCAGTTCCGTATCCCTATTAACGATCCTAACAAAATAGCCGTTGGCGGCATCCAGGATTTTAAATCCATCCGCTTTATGCGTATGTATATGACGCACTTTGCCGATACCTCTATCTTGCGTTTTGCCACCCTGCAATTGGTGCGCAGCGATTGGCGCGCGTATGATTCAGACAATAACCCCGCCAACATCATAGCCGACCCAGCCATAACCAACCCGGTTGAAGATAATTCGACCCTCGTGGTAGGTACTGTTAATATCGAAGAAAATGGGAACCGCCAGCCGATACCTTACGTAGTGCCTCCGGGCATCCAGCGCCAAACCAATTATAGCGGTATAAATGCAAATACCAAGTTAAATGAGCAGTCGTTGTCGTTAACGGTAAACAACCTTACCGATGGGTATTCGCAAACCGCGTTCAAAACATTTAATAACGACCTGCGCAATTATAAGAACCTGCAAATGTTTGTCCATGCCGAGGCTGTCCCCGGCGAACAGTTAAGGGATAACGACCTCAGCGCCTTTATACGCCTGGGGCTGGATTATGTAAATAATTATTACGAGTACGAAATTCCGCTGAAGGTTACACAACCCGGCTCCAGCAATCCCAATTCCGTATGGCCAGCCGCCAACCAGGTCGACTTGCAGCTTTCCCTGCTTACCAACGCCAAATTGGCCCGCGATGCAGCTAAATATAAAGGGCAGCCCTGGCCGTTAACCGTACCTTATACTATTACTATTGGCGGCAATAAAATAACCATTATGGGCCAGCCCGATCTAAGTCGCCTAACAACCATTATGCTGGGTGTGCGCAACCCCTACAAAGGCAATGCGCCGCAAACTGATGATGGCTTAACCAAATCGGGTATTGTTTGGTTTGATGAGCTGCGCTTAACTGATATTAACGAGCGCGATGGCTGGGCCGCCATTGCAAAAGCCGATATAAAACTGGCCGATTTTGCCGATGTTACCTTGTCGGGAAGTAAACAAACAGCCGGTTTCGGAACGCTGGATTCAAAGATCGGTGACCGCTCGCTGGATAATAGTCAAAGCTATGATGTATCGGCAAATGTGGAGCTTGGCAAATTTTTCCCGGCAAAAAGCGGGGTGCATATACCAACTTATGTAAACGTATCGCAACAGGTAAGCACCCCTTTATATGACCCGGCAACACCGGATGTACTGTTAAAACAAACGCTGGATAATGCCACCAGCCAAAAGCAAAAGGATTCGATAAAAAATGCTGCTGAAGATTATACCCAGCGCAAGAGCATAAATTTTACCAATGTGCACATTGATAAAACCAATACCAAAGCGCCAACGCATGTTTATGACATATCAAACTTTAATGCCACTTATGCTTATACCGATTATGAGCACCACGATTTTAATACGCTGATAGATTTTGAAAGAACGTACCACTTGCAGCTGGCTTATAATTACAGTAATAAGCCTAACTATTATAGTCCGTTCGAGAAGATAGTCAAGAACCACTTGTTGCAGATATTTAAAGATATAAACATAAGCCTGGCGCCCACACGGTTGAATTTGAGTATCGACTTTAACAGGTTCGATTCGCAAACTACCCTGCGCAATAACGACCCCGATGATATTATCCCCATACCAACAACCTATAACAATACTTTTACCATTACCCGCATATT
>Ga0206874_1113_pt1 | contig 21970 bp, 23 predicted proteins | sample Alteio_BWOrgCont_12_FD_152629 | JGI IMG/M metagenome (GOLD analysis project Ga0206874, IMG submission 152629) | Enriched cells from forest soil in Barre Woods Harvard Forest LTER site, Petersham, Massachusetts, United States -... | ecosystem: Environmental > Terrestrial > Soil > Temperate forest >...
GAAAAGGATCGACTACGGGCAGCCGGTCATCGATATCCAGCACCTACTCGCGCGAGTCATGACGGTTAGGATGCGGTTCACCCAAGGCATCCTGCTTGCAGGCCCTCTTCTTTGGGCTTTGTTCGTGGCCGCCGCCCTCGGTTTCGTCAGCGCGAAAGCTGGGCGCCCCGTCTTGACCGGATACGTCGTGGCCAACCTTGTCTTCGGTTTCGCTGCGATCCCGATTCTCTACTGGTTCGCGCGAGCCATCGGCGAGCGCTTCAAAGGCGCCGCTTGGCTTTCCAGCCTCACCGCCGAGTTGGGCGGCAAAGGTCTCGCCAGAGCTCTACGCGATCTCGACGAAGTTACACGATTCAAGCAGTCGACGTCGTGAAGATCGCGTCGTCAACCGTATGTTGCCAACCGCGACCGTTCCGCTTTCGCGGTGGAGGCTTTAACCCCGCCGTGTTTAAGAGGCCCTGTTCAGTCAGTTGCCGCCGCCAGTTGGACGCCGCCAAACTCGAGATCATTTTCTCGAACAGTTCCACGCAGTAGCGAGGCCGCAGCGCCATCAAAAGCGAAGCCCCCACAAGCCAGAGACCTGAGGAAATGACCACGACGAGAGCGACGATCTGCGCTTGTTACTCGGGCGTCAAGGCATAATGCGCCTTCTCGGATCAGGCGCGAATCCCAATTCGAACGCACGGATGCGAGAAATATTGGACAAGGTCCACGTATCGGGAGCATCCAAGAGAATGCGTCCGACCGCGCCATTCAGTTGGCGCCGAACGCCAAATTCAGAGAGGTGCTGGTAGGGCCCGACCAGAACGGGATCCCCGTAATCGACAGACGATCGGGGCTTCTTGCCGATAGACCATTTTGCCTCCGGATATCGATGCCGGAACACCTCGCCCCACAAAAGCGCCCCATCGAAAAGCATCGCCTCTGTCTCCGGCGTGGGTCTTAGGTTGCCCCCGGGACCAAGCAACGGATGAGGCTCATCGCGGCCGGTAAGCAGCAGCTTGGGGTTCCATGTTCCTCCCGACGCGGCAATCATGCTGGGAAGCTTGTCGACGACCTCGTCCGGCGAAGTAAGCTCGATCCTGACCCCGTGCGCATCGAACAGATGGCTTGAAATCCGCTCGATCCTGCGAGGAATGGACTCGATCGCGGAAGCGAAAGCTCGCTTGATCTGCCCTGGCGACATTCCCTCTGGCGGCCCACTGTATGGATTGGGTTCTGAAGAATATGCCAAGTTATGTCATGTCCTTGGTGTTGGGCGAGTGTCGCCGTACGGAGTAGATGTCACGCAAAGATTTCCTGAATAGGTGGGGGCGTCTTGACGAGCAGATGCGTTCGACTTTCCATACATATTGGCATGCCGGCGTAGAGTCGCAGCACCCTGTGGATCCGGGAATGGTCGACGAACTTTCCGAGTATCTGGCGAGTGAACGCGATAAGGAAAAACGCAATGCGGCCTACTTCACGATCGGGAAGCTTGGCCTGAGGTGCCGGAGCGTCGACTGCGCCAGGATCCTAATCGGCGCCATCGGCAGAGAGAAGGACAAGTACGTCCTTTCGAGTCTGCTCGATCGAATCGCGGATATCGAAAAGCCGCGCGAGGTCGACTTGCGTCCGATATTTCCGTTCCTGAGGGACAGCCGTTGGTTGGTGCGCTACGCAGCTATCGGTGCGGTCGGGAACTCCGATTCCCCCGAAGCTGAGGCAGAGGTGATCGCCCATCTAACCTCGACCACGGATCCCAACGACATCGTCTGTTGCAACCGAACCCTCGGCACGATCGGAACACTAAGCGCGATCCAGCACATAGAGAAGAATTTCGCGTCGAGTAACCGCGACGTGAAGGCTTCCGCCGAGCACGCAGTCCACGCGGTTATGGCCCGGCACGGGGTGCGCCCTACATGAAAAAAGCGGCGGCCGAAAGCGGCCGCCGTTTGAGGGACGAATATCAGGCTTATCGGTCGACCTGGCCGCACTCGCCGCCGGGCCGGAGGCCGGTAGGTTCCGATTCGGCATGAGCTTTTCAACCTGCTCAGGCCGCAGCGGATTCCGCACCGTGAACTCCGCCCAACCCACCAGCATTGTATCGGCGCCGATCTGCTTCTTGGTTGTGAAATCGAGCCCGAATGCTCCTCTGGTTCGGAAGTCTACGGCGCCTACCTCTTCGTGCTGGGTTTAAGCCGGTACGATCGTCCGCCCTCGCCACGGCCCTGCCGTGGGAACGGCAAGCCCTTGAGGAGTCGTAATGAATCGGCGTGCAGGTCGCGGCATGGCCCCAAACGATGGGTGCAGCGCCATGGACCACATGGGGTGCATGATGAACGGATCCTTTTTTCGCCGGGCGTGCCTTGTCGCGGCTCTCTTGTACGGCGCGGCGGTGACGGGTTGGGCGGAGGACGGCAAGGTCGGGCGCGATGGCTTTGACCTCTATTACAAGACTGAAGGGAGCGGATCGCCGGTGGTGCTCCTGAGCGGGGGGCCGGGGTTCGATGTCGACTACATGAAGGAAGTCGGCGGTTTCTTGCCCGTCGGGTACCAGCGGATCTACCTAGAGCAGCGCGGTACGGGCAGATCGTTACCCCCCGTGCTCTCGCCAGATACGATCAACGTCAAGCTTTGGGTGGAAGACCTTGAGGCGCTGCGCATCTCTCTGAAGCAAGAGCGGCTGTTCCTGGTCGCTCACTCGGGGGGAGGGATATACGCCCAAGCCTACGCCGCCGCCCACCCGGATCGGGTCGAGCGCATGATCCTCATCGGCCCCGGCGGCCCCACGCTCGAGTTCGCCCAGTGGTTTGGCGACAACCTCGCCGCGCGCCAGAGGCCGGAAGACGTCCGATTGGTGGCTTATTGGGACGCGGCGGAAAGCCATGGCGTGGACCATGAGAAGGCTTCCAATGAGCGGGTGCGAGCGGTTACGCCGTCCTACTTCTTCGATCGGGCCAAGGGCCTCGCCTGGGCCGCCAAGATGCCGGATGGGTCGTTCCACGCGCGCACGAACGAACTGCTGTTCGCCGACCTCGGAAAGCAATACGACTCGCGACCGGGTCTGCGGAAGCTTCGGTGTCCAGTGCTCATCGTCCAGGGCCACCAAGACCCGGTAGGCGATTTGACCGCGGAGGAGATCCACAGCGCGATCGCAGGCTCACAGCTCACGTTCCTGGGACAATGCGGCCACTACCCTTGGGTGGAGAGACCGGACGAGTTCAGGCGCGCGGTCGCAGAGTTTCTAAAGAAGACAAAAGGCTGAAGGCGGCCACGCTCCTCTGGAGGTAATCCACAAGGCGGGAAGGTTTCGAACTCGCGCCGTTGCAGAAGCGCTCGTATAATGGCTCTGTGAAATGGATACCGAGGACGGTTTTGCTAACTCTGGCCGGAACCGCCCTGTTAACCGGCTGCGGAGGCGGGGGAAGTGTCGGTGGGGCGTCGCCGCTACAGCCGATTGTTCTGAACTTCGATTCGCTATCGGGCTGTAACTATCTCAATGGCTCGCCGATTCCGGCTGCCTCAAGACTCTCCAATCAATACGTCGCATCCTACGGCATCGCGTTCTCATCGAGTGGGGGTTATGTGGCCGTGACGGCGGATCCGGCTGCGGTATCGCCGCCGAACGCAATCACGGGCTCAACCGCGAGCGGCCTCGTCAGCTACAGTCCCGCCGACCCGATCACCTTTACGTTCTTCAACCCGAAGAATCCGACGGAGAATGCCGCAGTCAGCATGTTCGCGGCATACGGCGACACTGACGGAACGGATCCCAATAACGTCACGATCCAAGCTTATGACGTGAACGACAACCTGATCGGAACTTACAGTACGCCCGATACCGGCGGAGAGAAGCTATTCTTCCAGTTTCCGACTGCGGTAATCCATAAGGTTGTCTTCTTGGGATCTTCGGATAGCAACGGCGTTTCCTTGGACAATGTGACGTTTACGCCGCCAGTCGTTCCGCAATAGCCTGGAGCGTCTTACGCAAATCGAGCTTGCCCTACTCCGGAAGAATCTCGATTCCGCTGATCTTGGCGTTCTGATCGGGGCTGTTGGGAGTCGCCTGAATCCGGACGGAGATCACGCCGTGGGAGTCCGGCGCCACGTTCCGATATTCGCGTACGACCGCCTTGTTCATCTTGCCGGCTGCGGCGAGAATGTCGAACTCCTTGAGCACGACTTTGTCGCCCAAGGAGATATTCTCGACGCGCTCCCCCTTTTCCGAGTCGAACAGTTCGGCGAAATGCAGCCGGACCGTGTACGTCTTGCCCGCCGGTACCGGGAACCGGTAACTCATGTCGCTGGAGTACCGCTCATAGGTATAGATCTCGGCGGGCGCCGCGTTCGGGGCCGACGTGTCGATCGAAGCATCGCCGTGGGCGGTCGATCCCTCCAGCATATTCGGGTCGGAAAGAAAGCCCTGGACCGCCTCGTCGCTGCCGCAAACGATGCGTATGGGCAGGGAGAGTGTGATCGGTCGATCGTCCGCCGGAGCCGGGAGCGAAGCGTAAACAAACCCGCTCGGCATCGTCGCGGCAGGCCTCTCTTTTCGATCGTGCCCCCAAGCCTTGTTCGGGGCCGGGCCCATGACGAAATGAAGCGATCCGCCCGCGACCAACTCCGCGTGGGTGAACCATGCTCGCTCAAGGGGCTTTCCGTTGAGGGTCGCGCTTTGGATATAGATGTTCTGAGGTCCGTTGTTCTCAGCCGTTATCGTAAAAGTGCGGTGGCTTCCGACCTGAATCACCGCCTTGGAGACGACCGGACTCCCGATCGCATACACTCCGAGCCCGGGATTGACCTGATAAAAGCCCATCGCGCTGAGCACGTACCAAGCCGCCATCTGCCCGCAGTCGACGTTTCCGCAATGACCGTCCGGCTTGTCGCTAAAGAAAGACGCCATCACCTGCCGGGCCATTTTCTGGGTCAACCAGGGCGCCCCCGCGTAGTCGTAAAGGTACGCCACATGATGGCACTGCTCGTCCCCCTGGGAGTACTGGCCGATAAGGCCGGTGATATCCGGAATGTTCGTGTGGATCGTCGAGTCTTCCGCGAACAGATCGTTCAAGCGTTGGATAAATCCGCCATCCCCGCCGTAAAGCTCGATGAGCCCCGGCACGTCTTGAGGAGCGTCGAACGCGTACTGCCATGCGTCCGCTTCCGTATACTCGTCGTTGACCAATCCGTGAGTGTCGAACGGCCGTCTCCACTCCCCGTTCGCATGGCGGCCCCGAAAGAATCGAGTCGTGCGGTCGAATAGATTGCGGTAATTCGCCGACCTCGCGTAGAACATTTTCGCGTCGTCGTGATGGCCGAGCGCATCCGCAAGCCGGGCCGCGCACCAGTCGTCGGCGCCGTACTCCAGAGTTCGCGAGGTCGCGGTTTCTCCGCTTTTGCTCGCCACCCAACCCAGTTTCTCGTACGAGTCCAGTCCGTTTCGATGCTGCAGCACCGTGTCCCGGATCGCCTGATACGCGGCTTCGGCATCAAAGCTCCGAATGCCCTTGAAGTAGGCGTCCACGATCACGGGAATCGAATGATTGCCGATCATGCACCAGGTTTCGTTCCCCATCAACGGCCAGACCGGAAGATTGTGATAGCCGTTCTCCCTGTACTCGGCCAGCAACGTTTGGACCATCTCGCCATCCCGCTTGGGATCCAGAATGGTCATCAGCGGGTGGAGGGCCCGGTGCGTATCCCACAGGGAGAACGTCGTATAAGTCGCGAAACCCGGATTGGCGTGGACCTTCTTATCCATGCCCCAATAGGATCCGTCCACGTCGGAATAGGTCGAAGGAGCCAGACTCGAAAGATACACATTCGTGTAGAAGGTGGACAGGATGTGAGGGTCTGGGCTGGACACCGCGACCCTCGATAACGTCCTGTTCCATTCTCTCTCCGCCGCCTTCCTCACGCCGTCGAAATCCCAGCCCGGCGCTTCCGCCTTCAGGTTCTTGAGCGCGCCCGCGATGCCGGTCGACGAGAGCGCCACCTTGACGACGATCGCCTCGCCCTTGTGGGTTTGAAAGCCGAGGCCCGCCACTACCAGCCCTTTCGCCGAAGTGGACCCGGGGGAGAGAATGCCGCCGTTTTGCTTCAGGGTCAGCGAGGAAGCCGGCTTGGAAACCGCCATCGCGAAGTAGACCGTTCGCGATCCTCCCCAGCCGTTCGACTTGCGATAACCCGTGAAGCTTTGCGGTCCGTCTTGGTGGAGATAGGTTTCGACCGGGTCGCTTGAAACTCCGTGGACGAGGTCTAGAACGAGATTGGAATTCCCGCTTTCCGGAAACGTGTACCGATGGACACCCACTCGATTCGTCGCCGTCAGCTCCGCCAAGACGCCCGGATCCTTAAGGAATACGCGGTAGTAGCCTGCTTGAGCGGACTCGTCCGCGTGAGAGAACCTGGAGACGTACCCGTGGCCCGGCTTGCCCGGCGTAAGGTCCAAGTCCCCCACCGTCGGCATGATCATGATGTCGCCCAGGCATCCGACTCCGGTTCCCGTCAGATGCGTGTGGCTGAAGCCGATGATCGTCGAGTCGCTGTAGTGATAGCCGGAGCTCCCATCCCACGTGTCGGTGCGCGTGTCCGGGCTGAGCTGCACCATGCCGAACGGAACCGTCGCTCCCGGAAACGCATGCCCATGGGCATCGGTCCCCACGAGCGGGTTGACATAGTCGGAGGGCGGTTTGGCCTGGGCGAGGGAGAAGGCCGAGAGCAAAGCGCAATAGGCGGTCAGGCGCGCAAATAGAGAATGGGGAAGCATAGGCCAGCTTCTAAGAACGCTTCGACCGGGCGAAACGTTCGCCGAAGGGGAATCCGCTGTGCCGGGTTGTCTTTCCAAACAACGCCGATACAGACGTGTCGCGCGCTGAGTTCGGCGCAGCCAAATACGGTAGTTCTACAGTTAGCGTGCAAGCACAGGACCATCTGAGAGAGGCGATTTAGGAGCGTCGGTCGTAGCATCGTGGGTTGAGAGACATGCTTTTGCCGTCGCCATCCTCAAAAGATGCGGCATTATTTTGGTTTTGACGCTAAGATCGTCCATGACAAAACTCAGGTGGGCAGGTGCATTGTGTGCTTTGGCTTTGGTACTCAATGGCTGTGGTGGTTCAATCTCCTCCGGCTCCTCGGTGAACACGGGCGGAGGAACTGCATCCCGCCAGTACACAGCGACCCTTCCCGATGGCTCCCCGATGGACATCGAAGTCGTGGACGAAGGCGCCGGCGAGATTTCCGGTAGCTTCGCGGTTGCGGCAACGACTGGCCCGTACGCCCTTGAAGCCGGCTCGTTCGATGGCGCCGTTACCGGAAATTCGGTTAGCGTTGACTGCACAACCGCAGACGGCGACGAATTCCAAATGACTGGAAAACAGGGCTCGAACGGTTTTCAGCTCACCCGGTCCGATATTCCGGGAACCGTCCTTTTATTCACTCTTGAAGCGCCGTCGGCACGACCTCGAGCCGTCCCGACATCTTCGGTCCAGACGAATCTCACGCTTGGAACCTCCGGGACTACTGGCAAGTTAACGATAAGCACCAGTGCATACTCGGTCCAGGGCCCATTGACCGAATACAGGGGCACTTTTGCCGGCGTACCCGCCACTTTTTGGCAGTACAACACGGGGCAGTCAAGCATCGTGCTGGGCATCGATCCGATATCCCTGGATACGGCGACCTATGCTTCACTTAGACTTACCGACCTCCCAACGGTTAAAGCCGGCACCAGTGCCGCCACTATGACTACCTATAGCACGATAACCAAAACGTCGTTCAGAACAGGGCATGGCCAGTCCATCGCACCGTAGGAGGCAACTTCAAGGGCATTATGCCAAGCGCACGATTCGCAAGATAAACCCTGCCTCGTTCTGCCGGCGGCCAGCCTCCAAATGCAGGGTTACCCTTTGAGGGTGGCCGAATACGGTAGTCGTTTGGAGGCGGAGTTTCCTATTTATGCGGGGCGAGAATAACGACCTTGGCATCGAGTCGGTTTACGCTCGCCATCACGAAAGGGTCGTATCCATAGGGTTTGCCGCCGTTCATGTCATCCGTGCGCTTGACGAAGGTAGCCAAAGGATCCGCCTTCTTGGCGTTCAACCGCACTTCGATCGGTTCGGTGCGGAGTGCGCCAACGCTCAACCGTGACTCACCTACGTGGGTTTTGCGGCTGATAGGCATCGATGCGCCGTAGATGTCTTTCTGACCTGCGATTGGGCTGAGTTCGACTACGGTATCCGAAGGCATCAAGCGCGCGAAAACTCGAATCTTTTGACATATTGTCGGGTCGGGGGAATTGAGTTTGACCCTGATGTCCATCGTGTCGCCGATAGGGACCAGCGCCGGCTGTACCGTCAAGTCACTCAGGCTGACGGCTCCCGATTGAACCTCACAGGCCGTTTTGCCGGTTGGAGGCGCCAACTTAATCGTCTGCATCCATGCCTGAACTCCGACCGGTTCGACCGCGTCGACCTGCGGCGGATCCAGCCAATAGGCGGCGTCTGCGATGCACGCTTCCTTGAAACCCGGAGCAGAAATCAACAGATCGGCTTGGCCATGCGCGCAAGGCGGGGGCACGAATCCCTTCGGAAGGCCCAAGAGCGCCCTATTGGTCGCGGCGCCGCCTGCAGCCTGACCAACTTGTCCCGGCAACACGGCGGCGGTCGGAATGCTTGCCCCCGTTCCGGCTTCCACGTCCTGTCCCGGGGTTCCGCTCGCGACGGCAACCGCGCCCGTTCGGACAGTATTTCCCGGATTCAGAACCGTGCTTCCGGCTGCCCGGACCACATCCATGGCAGCATTGCTCGCCGTTCGAACGCACTCTTCCAGCAACCCTCGGCAATGGGATGGCCTGAGGTTGAGGGCGAATTTTGGATCGGCTGGAATGAAGTATTTCCCTTCGGCATCTGTCTTGCTCCAACCCAGGATCTTTCCGTCCGCTTGTTGAACGGCTACGGTCGCATTTGCGACCGGCTTGCCCGACGGATCGAGAATCTGACCACGCAGTACGCCGGCCTTGAAGATGTCCTTGTCGTGGCTAATCCCCCCCAAAGCAAGCACACCGGTCACAAAGACCGTCGATACAATTCCAACGCTAACGATTCGATAAAAAGACTTAGCCATGATCACCTTGCGTCCCAGTAGGACTCGCGAAGGGAAGGAAAAGGTCCGCTATCCCGACTTATCGATCTCTCGACGCGGCGCGATGCGACCGACGATGGCCTGATTAAGCTAGTGGCGCATCAGAACCCGCCCGCGAAAGCCGTCACAGCAGGTGATCCGGCGCCGAGACGTGTACCGGCACGTCCAAGTCTTCGGTGTACCGGGGCTCTCCGTGAAAGCTGACGGCGATTCCGCCGACCACGAGATACCTAATCCCGGAGGCGTCGTAGGGTGCTGCCTTTTTTGTGAGACCGAGAGCATGGAAAACTGACCTGGACCTTCATGGAGTCTGCCAAAAGCCATTGTCTGGCGATCAAGTCGACGTCTTCAGATCGATCGATTCCGGCCTGGCTGAGCAGGTAGATGTCGATGCGTGGTTTATCGAATATGGCGAAGCGATCGGCGCCGGGTTTCCACGGCGCCTCCCGCAACAGGAAGCGAAGCCGGATCTCATTGCCCTTCGGCGGGAAATCGGCCTTCCGCGCCAGAGCCTGGCGTAGGGCCGGTTCAAATTGAGGTGGTACACCGCACGGGACGTTCTTCGAACTATCCGGGGTGGAGTTGCCACAGGAGCCTTTCCTGTCGGTCGGCGCCAGAGTTGATCTCCCTCGCCGGCTTGTCGCCGGAAGTAGAATCACAGCGTGCTCTGCGTAATACCGATACTAAGCATAGGCCTGATTCAACCGATGGCGTCGCAGGACTTGGAAACCTATCACTGGAAGCGTGTGGTGACCGCAGTTCACAGAGGGGAACCCGAGGGCGCCGTTGTCGATTTGGTGAGCCCAAGTGAAGGGTCGCACCTAATCTCGGCGCTTCAAGGTTCCGGCGGATTCGCCCACTGGCGCCTGGACCGAGCTCCAGTCATAAAGTCTCTGAGCGGCCAGCTCACAGACACCGAAAGCTTGTCGTGGGCGGTGGATTGTCCCCTTCTCGTGGTCCGCGCGGGAAGAAGTCCGTCAAAGAGCGGGAGCTACACGTATGATGGCGGAGTTATTTGGCGTGAGTTTGCGACCGAACCTCCCGGAGCCCAAGCAGGATCGATCGTGTTCAACTCTACTGCCGAGGTGATCGTATGGTCCACAGGCGGCTCAACTTGGAGGAGCTTTGATTTTGGCAAGTCGTGGAGGAAATCTGAGGGGCTGGCTGGAAACGTGGAATTGGTCGCCGATGGAGTCACGCCAACCCGCACCTACGCTCTTTCCGGCGCAAAGCTTTATATGAGTGACGACACCGCGAGGAGCTTCCAACCCGTAGATTCAATCGGTCTGCCTGCTGCACATGGGCGAATGCGGGCCACCGAGTATCTAATAGGTGACCTTTGGATCCCAGCACAGACCGGACTGTTTCACAGCGTGGATGCCGGCAAGATCTTTCGAAAGCTTCCGTATTTTGAGTCCGTCGAGAGTATCGGCTTTGGTAAGCCGGTCGCGGGACAGAGATTTCCAACCATTTTTGTCAATGGAAAGAACGAAGGCATCGTAGGCCTGTTCCGATCCGATGACAAGGGCCTAACCTGGACCCGAATCTCCGGTCCCTTTGGCGCCTCCGAAGTCCACGGAGTTGTCACCGGCGATCCCCGGATCTACGGAAGAGTCTATATAGGCACCAAAGACCGCGGAATTCTTTACGGCGACCGCAACTAGAAAGCAGCAGAGCCTTCGTAGATCAGGTGTAGAAGAGTTGTCTCACGAATGGCGTTGAGCCTGGATCTAAATTAGAATGTGGTGGGACTCCGAAAGGGACAAGTTTCGAACTCAACTGACTCGTCGCCACCGTACAGCAAGGCGATGAATTCCTCTACCGTCAGGCCCGAGTCTTTGATCAAGGCCCGCAACAATCAAGTATCGAGTTCACGATGGTCGGGAACTGAGAGCATTCCAGGGAAGCCATCTTTGCCGAGGATCATGTGACTTCCTCGCTGTCGGTCAAAAACCCATCCGACCTTCCCGAAAGGTTTGCGTGCTTGGCGACCACTGATAACTGGGAGTTTCGGCACAGCTAAACGGTGATCAGGTCGAACAGTGCGCTTGGTTCTGCCCGGTCGGCTCGGTCCTGTTGCGCCTCGATCCAGCCTTCCACTGCCTCCCGAACGTTTGTTAGCGCCTCTTCGCGAGTGGAACCTTGAGACCAGCATCCTGGCAGAGCTGGCACGTGGACCACGTAGCCAGACTGCTCTCCGGCCTCGATCACGACTTTAAGCTTCACCGGAATATTGTACCGCCGAGTAGCGAGCAGTCCCTAGTTAATGAGAGCGCACGTCGTTGACCCGGACCGGCAGCTTTGTGTCCTTGTCTGGTGAAGTCCCATTCTACGTTACGGCATGCGTAAAACCGCTTAAGCTCCAGCGGCATGTCCAGATATTAGGTGGGAAAGTCGCCCACAAAGGCTTAGCCCGGAAGCTGCCGGCGGTCGCCTGAGTCCTGCAAGAAAATGGTACGCGAAACCATTGTCTCCCACCGCAGCCGTCGGATCGGAAGTCGCCTTGGTCGTTGTGGCCGGGAGTGCAGCCATAAAAGTTAATTGCTTCGATGCTTCGCGATAGATGATTCAATTACAATCGGAGCGCATACGTAGAAAATCCCAGTCAATAGCAAAAATAGTAGGGCCAAGCTGCCTAGGCGGCGACGTTCGGAGGGTCGCAATAGGCACAATATACCGACAGTGACTGTCACTGCGGCTAGTAATAGGGAGATCGCCTCATAAATGGTGGTTAGAGGGCCAGGGGCAAGGCTTGCTGCAAGATTGAATACTAAAGCTTTGCACACTTCTTGACCCACCCAGCGAAAATTCGAAGGGGATCGCCATTAAGCAACTGGTTGCAGCAAACCCTCATCTTGCACTCCACGTTACAATAATCACCGGTCAGATCTAAGGGCAGTCCCTTAACTTGCGGCAACGGGCACGGATAGTTGCTCTTATTGGCGCATGCATCGTTGAATAGGCTGCCATCCGGACACGTGATCTGCCGTCCACACAAGGCGGTGTATGTACCACCGGTAAAGCATGGCGCTAATTCGTCGTTGATCTGGTGTGTCGCCTGGGAATATGGCCCATTTTCGCAGAGCGCCTCGGCGCTCAATGTGAGATCTTCCAGTGCGGCGTAAACCAGTCGTGCCGGTCCAACCGAAAGCAGGCAGTCCTCCAGTCGAGGACAGCGTAACGCCGTAAGGCTTGTACCGGGCCGTGCTCTGAACTGTCAAAGTCTGGCCGACAGTGGCAACGACACTGCCGTGCTGGTACACCGCACGGGACGCGTTTCGAACTCTCGTTCCATTGCTGAAGGTCTCAGCGTTTCGAAACAAACCAAACACGGGTCCTGGCCCTGATTGCTAGGCTGGACTTTCCGACGGCAATATCTGGACCCGGAAATTTCGGAGATAGGTCATGCGCAATTGCCGCCTTTGGCTCGATGCCGCAACTCTGAACCCGAAAGAGGCAAGTGCATTTGCCGGTCGGAAGGTCCATGGAGACAACCACCCGATCAAAATAGTCCTCGTATGTTGAAAGTGGCCTTTCTCTCAGAAGAGGCATCGACGTGAGTAAATCAGGCGAAATATCAGCTGAGTCCGCAAAATAGACAAGGCTGTGACTACCTTGGAAGTGTAACTCGGGGCGGCAGTACCTCCACCCCGGTCTGATATTGGGCTTCAGACTATGGGCCTTGCCGGTTTGCAAATCGACGAAGTAGATAGTGCCTTTGTCTATTGAGGCGCAAAACGCCATTTGCCCCGTTGCGTCGCAAATAGACGAACCTACCCAAGGTCCATAATGCGCCTGAAATTCACGGACCACACCCTTTCCTTGAGCAAAATACCGGCCTTGCCATCGAACTAGCCAGTGAGGAGTGATGGCATAGATCTCTCTCAGCCTGGGGTCTTCTTCGTTGACGTTTGGTTTTGTACTGAGCGAAGGCCAGGAAAGTACCAGGTTTTCTTCGCGCGAGAGTCCAATCGGAGTTTCATCCTCGGCGACCAGTTGCTCGTCGACCCGGTTGCCTTCCTCGTCAAGAAACACAACCTTGCCTGCGCCATCGGGCCGAAGAATGGCGAATTGAGTTCCTCCTTTAAGGCTGTACACGCCGTCGCTGTGCCTCGCAACGAAAACATTCTTAACGGAGAAGCCGTTTGCCAGGATTACTAAGCAAGTCAGCGTTATGCTCATTTTAAGCAGGACTTTTCGACGACGCACTTGGGGATGTATTTGCACATACAACATTCAAGGTCCGTTATATAGTCGCCGCCTCCGCCTATCCCACCGTGAGTAAGGCCGCAAGAATGTGCCATCTCATGCATGAGCGTAATCTGCCACTGGTCTTTCCATTTTACGTCGGAGCAAAGAAACGTCACGGTAGTGCAGTCTTTCATTCCACCAGGGAAGCTATCGACGCACGGTTGAAGACCAAGAACCGGATTTCCTTGCCCGTTCCTGCCCCACCAGCCACAACTGTCCCCATAATCGCCCGGGCCAAAGTATTACCCTCCCGGATATTTTGGCGGCGCGGGAAGTGGTTTCGGTACGGGTAGGGGCGTAAATCCTGAAGTAACTCCCTTGTTGGCCCTTCTCCACAAGGATTAAATTGCGCACAGGCCGAAGACAGCCCGCCGCCGTCGGACGATGAGCCAAAGCAAACGATACATCTCTTTATGCCTGGGTTCGACTTCGCGGTCCATCGACCCTCCAGATCAGCTAAGGTTCGGGCGATTATAGAAGTCCGCATGTGGTGTTGCCGATGTGCGCGAACCGAGCGTCCCGATCCATCCAAATGCAGGCTGAGGGCCAGTTGAAGCAAGAATGGCACCCGAGGGCTTGTACCTGGCTGTGCTTTGGGCTGTCAGATTCTGATCGACAGTCGCAACGACGCTGCCCAGACCATCCGGAACGTAATCCAAGCCGCTTTGACCTGTCGTGTGCTCGCCAATGATCTCCCCATTCACTGTGTAATAGTTCGTTGTGGGCATAACTTCTTCCGACGTACTGATTGCCTGGTAACTGCGTTAAGTGTAACGCTGAAAACTCCGTGAGCAAACAGAGATTGAAGGAATTTGAAGACCGCGAAGCCAGGGCGCATCAGTTTTTAGGCTACGGTAACCCCAAGGGTGACGTCAGTTGAGAGCAGCCGGATCGAGTCCGTTAGTTAGATAGTTCGAATCCCGTCCGGTCAAGTACTGGATTCTAGGTTCAAAAGGTGGTGGTACTCCGAACGGGATTCGAACCCGCGATCTTCGCCGTGAGAGGGCGATGTCCTAAACCGCTAGACGACCGGAGCAGACGGTCAAAGATAATACCTCAGGCAATCCGCGCCATCAAGCCCAGAGTTCCCACCAGCCCGTCCAAGTAGACTGCGTCAAATGGCTACGAGAATGGGGAACGATTGCGTAACTCGACGGTAACTCCTCCCGACCGAATTCCTTTCTGGATGAAGAAGTGGGCAAAGCCGCGCCTCCTCGACGAAGCCGCCACCGAAGCGGCCTTCGATGAGTTCGTCGAAGCCTTCGTGCCCGGCCATATGCACAAGCGGTTCTCGAAGCTGTTCTGGAGCGCGAAGCCGAAGTTCGACAATCGCTTCTTCGTCGACGAAGCCACCTTTCTGGACTGGGACGCCAAGATCGCCGACTTGGCTCACTCCAGCGAAGGCAAGGTGGAGGCGACCGTAATCTACGGCTCACACGACCGACTCGAAGCGCACGTCCTAAAGGGCGAACCGCGACGAAGCCTGCGCGATATCGTCATGGACGACTGGCAGGCCGCGTGCGCCATCGTTCGCGCCGATCGCTGCGTCGTTTACCTGTTCGTCGAGCCGAAGATGCGGGGATGCGTGGTTCGAACCCTTCAAGATCCACACCTATAAGGCCTAAGGATCAGCGGCCTGAATTCGATTGCGTCTTTCGAGGCCTGTTCTTATAGCTCACCGCGAAGGCGTAGACCATACCGATCACAACGATCCCGCGCCCGATATTGAGCGAAGCCGCAGAGGAGACGTCGAGACACTGATACGCCACGTCCAAAACAATGGCGCCGGCCAGCAACGCGAGGAACAGTATGACTCTTGCCATCAGGACCTTCACGCCCGTAGTATACAGACTCAAGGCCCGCGAGATCGGCAACCTCGCCTCGAAGCAACGCATCGCGGGTGATAAGAGATCGCAGTTCGAGCCTGCGCGCAACGGACAATCTATACTTGCCTCATGCCTGATGCTCCGGGACCGCGAACCCAGCCCGCCGTGACGAGGGCCGACGTAGATGTCGCCCTGCGGGTCTGCCGGCGTTCGATAGGGAAGAAGGGTCAGAATCCCATCGGCTTGTATGCCCACGATCGAGCCAGCGACGCCTGATCGTTGGCGTGCGGCCCCGACTCCGCGACGCCTGGAGTCAGGACGTTCATCCCCAACAAGCCGCGCGGCTTGAAATCGATCACCTGGATATACGTCCCCCGATTGTCATAGAGGATCGGCTGAGGATCGAGCGACCGGAAGCTGCCCGCTCGATAAGGCGCCGCCGTCTGGGAGACTGCCTCGTCCAAAGCCTTTCGGACCAAATCGGATGCCGTGCGTCCGGCCAGGAAATCGAAGGAGGTCTTGCCCTCCAAGGCCCGAAGCATCACCGAAGGCTGCAGGATCAGCCGAAACAGATCCGCGTTCAAAAAACCGCCCGTCTTCGATAGAAACAGCTCCCGACGCAGCACATTCACAAACGACCCATACACAGCCGCCGGTTTCGAGCCGTCCAATAGGCGGCCGTCCCAGTCGCTCAGCACCGATCGGCCGGCAGCCAAAACGTACGGCTTGAAGTACGGCCAGGTCTCGTCCATCACCGCGATCTTGCTCGGCACATCCGACAAATCGGCCAAAGTCAAGGAAGGAGAAGACACCGCCGAAAGCAGGGAAGAGTTCTCGAAGATCCGTCCCCAGACCGGCGTATCCGAGTTCGGCCACCAATCCACCGGCTTGTTGTTCCAGTTCGCCAAAAGTCCGGACTTCGGATTCCTCACATGGGGCAGTTCGCTGGAAGACAAGAACCCGCGCCAGCCAAAGCGAGGATCGCTGCCCGGAGTCGGAAACCGAGGATCGATTCCCGGAGCGCGGCGAGGGATCAGGCCCGCATACTTCCATCCGATATCGCCGGTCTGGGTCGCATAGAAGAAGTTGAAGTTCATCGTCATCCCGTCCACCGATTTCTCGATCGACGGGGCCGAGTCGCAGGTCCACAGCCGGGTCCACGAATCGAAGCTCTGCATCTCGCGCATCCAGTAAGCCGACTTGCGGGCGAAAACCGACTGAGTGCTCGGACTGCGAAGCATCACAAAACCGTCCACCGTCCGCATCTGATCGACCGTCGAGTCCGGCTGCCCCTTCACCTTCAAAGGAAACGAGTGCCCTTCGAGCCCGACCCATCGCGATCCGACCCGATATTTGGAACCGTCGAGCCGATAGAAGAAGACGTCCTCGGTATCCGCCACCCCGCTTGTGATCGACCAGGCAAACGACTTGGTCCGGCCGATGATGATCCCCGGCACCCCCGGAATATCCATCCCGACCGTGGAGAGCCCGGGTGCTTCGATCGACATCTCGTGCACGATCGAGGGCACGCGCAGCCCCATCTGAGGTCCGCCGAGCAGCATCGCGTGGTGGTCCGCCGATCGCGAGGGCCCCACCGCGACGCAATAGCTGCCGGTCCGAAACGGAACCGACAAAGCCTCCGCGACCCGGGTCGATTCCTCCCGCGAGCCGACTTGGATCGCCGGAAGAAGCTCGAACAGTCCCAGCTTCGGCAGCATCGCCAAATGCGCCTCGGTCGCCTTGCGATCCGGCTGATAGAAAACGTAATGCGAGTCGGCCTGAGGGTCGTCGGCCGTCGAGAGAGTCGGGGTTGCCGCGTGGTCGTTGAACCACTCCAGATCGTCCATCGCGTCCAAAGCGTGCCCCGCCAAAGGCTTCTGCCCCTGCAGGTAGTCCAGCGCCGCCATGTTTCGAAGCTCGCCCGCGCCGCCGCGCCCAAAGAGCTGCAGCATGTGGATGCAGATCGCCTCCGAGTCCAAAACCGTCCAAGGCGCCGGCTTGAATCCGGCCGCCGCATATCCCGCCGGCAAGTGCGATCCCGCCGCCGCGATCCAGGCGTTCACGCCTTCCGCATAGGAAGCGAGAGCCTGCCGGGCTCGGGAAGACATGTGGTCGAACTGGGTCTGCAGTTCAGCATCGGTGTAGCTGCTCGCAAGCACTTCCTTATCGGAAGCAGCCGGTCCCGGGCCGAGAACCTCCGCCAGCCTGCCTCGACAAAGCCGCCGGCTAAGCTCCATCTGCCAGAGCCGGTCTTGAGCGACCGCATATCCGGCTTGAAAGAAGGCGTCCCGATAGTCGCGGCCATGAATGTGAGGGACGCCGAACGAATCGCGAACAATCTCCGGCGCCTGCTGGGCAAGCGCCGGAGAGAGCGATATCGCAAGGAGCAGGTAAAGCACCCTACGGAAGGGTGCGGCGTCCGCCGCTCAGCGCCTTGCCGCCAAAGAGCCGGTAGGCGACATACACTCCGCCGACTACGAGCGCCAGCGGCACCAGGCTCATCAAGATGCTGATCGCGAGGTGGAATACCCACCGCAAGAGGATAAATCCAACGATGATCGCGATGACGGTTGCAAAGAAACTTCGGGCTGTTGGTGACATTTCGTTCGACCCCCGCCGGGAGTTTTACTCCTTATGGCGTTGACTCTAACACCTCTAACGAGGGATTCAAGGAAAGGGATGCAGATTTTTTAAGCAAGGCTTCGAAATCTTAAGGACAACCTTAAGATTATGAAGGCGCAGTCCCAAGTAAGAAGAGTCGATAACGTTCGCCTCCTGCCTCCTGTCTCCCGTCTCCTGCCTCCTGCCTCCTGTCTCCTGTCTCCCGTCTCCTCTTCTCCTGTCTCCTGTCTCCTGTCTCCTGTCTCCTGTCTCCTGTCTCCTGTCTCCTGTCTCCTGTCTCCTGTCTCCTGTCTCCTGTCTCCCGTCTCCTGTCTCCTGTCTCCTGAATCCTGTCTCCTGACTCCTGTCTCCTGACTCCTGTCTCCCGTCTCCTGTATCCTGTCTCCTGAATCCCGTCTCCCAGCAACCGATATGCCTGACGAAAGATCCAAACTACTTCAGGCCGAAGGCCTGAAAGCGTTACAAGCCGGAAAACAGAAGCAAGCCCTCGATCTGTTCGACAGGGCACTGGAAACCGATCCGGATAGCGCCGACATTTACGGCTTGAGAGGAGTCGCCTTTGCCCAAATGGGGCGAGGTGAGCCCGCTACCGAATCTCTCCGAAGGGCTTCGATGCTCGAGCCTTCGGCAAAGACGTTCTTCAACCTCGCTGTCCACCTCTACGATATGGGGCAGATCGCCGAGGCTCACGAGACGGTTCAAGAGGCGATCAAGCTCGATCCGAAGCACGCAGAGGCTAAAAAGCTGCGCGAGAGAATCGCGGGCAAAGGCGAAGAGCCGGAGTTCAATGTAAAGGGCGAAAAGATTAAGCCGAACCCATCAGCGAAGAAGCCTTACGCCCGCCCGGTGAAGAAGCACCTCTTCGCCGTCCTCGAAGAAAATGAAAAACCCTGGACCAACCTGGGCTGGACCATCGTCGGACTTTCCGTTGTTTCCGCCGTCAACGCCAAATTCAACTTTCCCCTGACCGCGCCGGCAAAGGTCGTCATCAACAACTCGTTCCTAGGCTACACGCCCCAGCACACGCCCCTCGCGATGTTTACCATCGCGTTCTTCGTGATGATGATTCTCGCGTGCATGTTTTGGACCTCGGTCGACCTGATCGACCGTCGCGGCCGAGCGATCTGGATGGTCCCGATGATGATCTTCTGCTTCCTATGGCTTCCAGGATTACCGATGGCCCTCTACCTCTTCGCCGGCCGCCGCGAATAGCGGATTCCAAATATCGACGGCGGTCCAGAGCATCCACGCGGCAAGGCCATCCCCTATCGCCGGCCACCGGCCAAATATCCACGGCGGGGTCCAGGGGTGCGCAGCACCTTTGGAAAATAATAGCTGGGCGGAGGTGGAGCCGACGCCCCACCAGAACTGTTAGTAGGCGCATAAGCGTATACAATCAAGTACAAGCACATGCCCCTGCTCACATCCCTCGTCGCCCTCGCCCTCATCCAGGCTCCGGTAGAAGTTCCTTTCCATAAGGGTGAGGAATCGCTCATCGTCGACGCCGCCGTCAACGGGCGCAACATTTCCTGCATGTTCGACACCGGTTTCGGAGGCTGCATCGACGTTTCGAATACCATCGACCTCGGCGACCCGACCGGTTCGATCACCCTTCGGGATTTCGTCGGTGAGATCCAAGCCCCGACCGTCAACGTGAAGACCCTGAAGCTCGGGACCAAGTCGATCGAGACATCGGATATGGAAGCCGTGCTTTCCCCGCCGGAAGACTATTCCTTCATCTACGGCCGGCACTGCGACGGGATCATGGGTTTCGAGGTGATCAAGAACAACATTACCGAGATCAACTTCCAGAACAGCAAGTTCATTTTCTATCCGAAAACCTACGATATCTCGACCAAGAAGCCGGATAACAAAACCACGTTCCTCGTCAAGATGCTCCCACTGGGCACCAATGCGATCGAACTGCCTGTAACCACGCCCGACGGAAAGATCCTCACGATGGCCCTCGATACCGGCAACTCCTTCTATGCCACCACCCACCGAGATTCGTTGGAGCGGGTTGGCCTGTGGGAGTCGAGCCGGGACCCGAAGTACACCTCCCTTGCCGGAGTTGCCTCCGGATCGGTCGTGAGTTGGGACAAGAAGATGAGCAACATGACCATCTTCGGAGTGCCGGTTCCCGCCAGTACGTGGGACATCATCGACCTGCCGTCGAGCTCGGCCGATTCCGACGGCACCGTGGGATTTCAATTCCTCAAGAACTTCAACATCACCATCGACTACGGCCGTCGCCGCGTGTGGCTGGAGAACTGGACCGGCAAAGTAGATAACGATCCTCCCGGTGAACTGGGAGTGTCCGCCGCATATAGCAACGAATCCAGGAAGGTGCTGATCTACAACATCACCCCCGACTCCCCCGCCGACGTCGCCGGTATCAAGAAGGGCGACGAGGTGCTGTCGATCGGCGACATCGATCTAACCGGCAATATCTCGTTCAAGAAGCTGCAGAAAATGCTCGCCGGCCCCGTCGGATCCAAGGTCAAGCTCAGTCTCTCCCGCCAGGGCAACCTGAAACGATATGAGCTCGAGCGCAAGCCCCTCGTAAACGACTAGCGCCCCCGAATGAGGGACGTCGGGTTATCCGATTGGGGCCCGTTCCAGGTCGTCCCGACGTCCGAAGGGGGTCGTCGCTACCCACATTTCTGGGAAGGTAATGACCGTGTGCCACTGGATAGACGGCACGCTGCCCGCAGCGACTTGTAAAGAAGAGGCCCGTGACGTCGTATCCAGTGCTTTCTCGCTGACAAGCGCCTCACTGGATACGGTCCGATTGGATTGGGTCGCACGCGACGACTGGTCGGACGAGATCGGACCTATCCAGTGGCACACCACTTCACCACTCCCAACGGGAGCCGACCTCCAGTTCGACTATTCGGAACGGCTGCCTTCCACTCGAAGCCGGCCGAGCGTTAGGGAATCCGAGAAATCGAAATCGCGAAGGAAATGTATGTAATGGCAAGTCCGAATGGTTTCCGGACAATTGCCCGGAGGCTACGCCCCGACGCGCCCGGGGTCTGCAGGGTAATCCGATTCAACCTGCTCCAAGTCGTCCCGACGTCCGAAGGGCGTCGGACAATTGCCCGGAGCTTACGCCTCGGCGCGCCCGGGGAATGCAGGGTAATCCGATTCGACCTGCTGCAGGTCGTCCCGACGTCCGAAGGGCGCCGGACAATTGCCCGGAGCTTACGCCTCGGCGCGCCCGGGGAATGCAGGGTAATCCGATTCGACCTGCTGCAGGTCGTCCCGACATCCGAAGGGCGCCGGACAATTGCCGGAGGCTACGCCCCGGCGCGCCCGGGCTCTGCAGGGTAATCCGATTCGACCTGCTCCAGGTCGTCCCGACCCCGGCGCCGGACAATTGCCCGGAGGCTACGCCCCGGCGCGCCCAGGCTCTGCAGGGTAATCCGATTCGACCTGCTCCAGGTCGTCCCGACCCCGCAGGGGTCACAGCCAATAGCCCGGCGGTCACGCTCCGGCGGGACCCCGGGAAAGCTGGCCGCCTCTGTATTTCGATCCCGAAGGCGATCGCGGAACAGCAAATCAAGAATTGCGAATGCTTGACGGAAGGTGTACGAGCGCGCCCTATCCCACACGTAGCCAAGCTTGGATCGCGGAGTCCAACATCGGCTCTGTCAGCCTGCCCGTAAACGTGTTTTGCTGGCTCGGGTGATAGCACCCGACTACAAAAGGACCGTCCGGCAGCGCATTCAGCGCTCCGTGCCCAAACTTCTCGATCCGCACCCCGAGGGTGCGGTGCACATTGTTCCAGGCAATGCTCCCGAGGCAGAGAATCGAAATCCATCGGCGCGTCGCCAGGATACGCCGCAGATACGGGTTGCACGCGGCTAACTCGCTGGGGAGCGGCTTGTTGTCCGGCGGCGCACAATGGCAGGTCGCCGCCATCAGGGCTCCGGTCAGCGCCAACCCATCGTCGGCGTGCTCCGATGTGGGTTGATTGGCAACCCCCGCCCGGTACAAAGCGGCGAACAGCCAGTCCCCGCTTCGGTCGCCGGTGAACATCCGCCCGGTTCGATTCGCGCCGTGCGCCGCCGGAGCCAGCCCGACGATCAGCCGTTCCGCAGCCGGATCGCCAAAGTACGGCACCGCTCGCCCCCAATACTCCTGAT
>Ga0206874_1114_pt1 | contig 21945 bp, 14 predicted proteins | sample Alteio_BWOrgCont_12_FD_152629 | JGI IMG/M metagenome (GOLD analysis project Ga0206874, IMG submission 152629) | Enriched cells from forest soil in Barre Woods Harvard Forest LTER site, Petersham, Massachusetts, United States -... | ecosystem: Environmental > Terrestrial > Soil > Temperate forest >...
TACGTGCTTACAAGCAGCCCCTAAAGTTTGCGATGTATGATGAAAGCGACACAAAACTGATATGGGAAGAAGCTAAACCATTGTCATATGGTGATAAAACGGTGCAAACCCTGCGCCGCCAACCCAACGAGTACTTTTATGGCGGCGGTATGCAAAACGGCTATTTTTCGCATCGCGGTACTACCCTGCTTATTGAAAAAGGCGGCGGCTGGGACAACGGCGGCAGGCCAAATCCAGCGCCGTTTTATATGTCGACAGCAGGCTACGGTGCTTTCCGCAATACCTTTGATGTGGGCAAGTATGCTTTTACCGATACACTCAAATTCTCGCATAACGAGAACAGGTTCGACTGTTTTTACTTTTACGGCCCTTCATTAAAACAAATATTAAATGGTTATACCCAAATTACCGGGCGGCCATTCCTTATGCCCCGCTGGGCGCTAAGCATGGGCGATGCCAATTGCTACAATCGTGGCGCGAAGGGCGATGATACTAAAAACTATAAAGGCACGGGCACAACCGGTACAACACCCGATGTTATACATTTAGTAGCCGATAAATATGTAGCCAACAATATGCCCCGCGGCTGGATATTACCCAACGATGGCTATGGCTGTGGTTACACCAAGTTAGATTCAACTATTATGGAACTGCACAAACGCGGTTTTTATACTGGTTTGTGGACAGAAAGCGGTGTGGATAAAATAGCTAAGGAGGTTGGTCAATCCGGTTCGCGTGTTTGTAAGTTAGACGTAGCTTGGGTTGGGCCGGGATACAAATTTGCATTGGATGCCTGTAAATCGGCATACAACGGCATTGAAAATAACAGCGATAGCCGCGGTTTTGTATGGAGTGTTATGGGCTGGGCCGGTACGCAAAAATATTCAACCGTCTGGACGGGCGATCAATCGGGCAACTGGGAATATATCAGGTTCCATATACCTACGGTTATAGGCGCGGGTTTATCAGCACAAAACTGCGCCACGGGCGATGTTGACGGCATATTTGGCGGCAGCGATTCCACCTATGTGCGCGACCTGCAGTGGAAGTGCTTCACCCCTGTTTTTATGGCCATGAGCGGCTGGGCAAAAAAAGACAGGCAGCCTTATGTACAGGGCGAGCCTTATACTTCCATTAACCGTAAGTATTTGGATCTTAAAATGCGCCTCACACCATACATGTACACCTATTGTCAACAGGCACATGAAACTGGCGTACCCGCCACCCGCGCAATGGTATTGGAATACCCTAAAGACCCTGTAACATGGGGCAAGGCTACTCAGTACCAGTTTATGAACGGCGAATGGCTGCTGGTGGCCCCCGTTTACAAAAGCCAGGCAAAACGCGACAGTATTTACCTGCCTAAAGGCACCTGGTACGATTACTGGGACGGGAAAGCCATAGCCGGCAATACCTGGCTGAATAATTACCCTGCACCGCTGGATAAGCTGCCGGTATTTATTAAAGCCGGTGCTATTATCCCTATGTATCCGCAAATGAATTATGATGGCGAAAGGAAAACCGACAGCCTTACACTGGCTATTTACCCGCAAAGGAGCACATCATTCACCTTATACGAAGATGACGGCAAAACCCGGGATTATAAAAACGGCGCTTACGCCAATACATTAATACAGGTTGTTAAAGCAAAGGCTACCGAGGTTACTATCAATGCTGTAAAAGGGCATTATAAGGGCCAGCTGACCAATCGTGTATATTTGTTAGATGTACACAATAATTCGGCCCCATCGCAGGTTTGGGTTAACCAGGTTAAACTAAAGGCTTATAATAGTTGGGCGCAATACAACGCGGCCAAAACGGGCTACTATTTTAATGCTGATGAAAGGCATGGAACAATCCATATAAAAACAGCATACCTGCCTGTATCAGCCACTCAAAAAATTATTATAAAAGGCTGATAACTGGCTTTTTATATCATTCATTTAATGTTAATGGCCGCCCGGTAAGGGCGGCCATTTTTTTGAATCAATAAATTGAAAATTGGTGTAATTTAATAGCCCGCTTATAATGCAAATTATTGAGCGGGTTATTTATTTTTAAGTAATTTATCTGCTGCTTTAAACAAACGTTTGTGTTGCTTTAAATTACTTTTCAGGCTTATGTAAATGATTTTATATATACTTTCATCATAAGTTTAACACTATTTATAAAAATGAAAAAACATCTCTTTTTATTTATTTGCCTGTTTACAGCAACCTGTTTTGCGCAGGCGCAACAAACGCATAAGTTTAGCCTGAGTCCTTCGAATTTTTTGCTTGATGGCAAACCGTTCCAGATCATCAGCGGCGAAATGCATCCTGCGCGCATACCCTTTGAATACTGGCGACAGCGCATAAAAATGGCAAAAGCTATGGGCTGTAATACTATTGCCGCCTATATTTTCTGGAATTACCAGGAGACCTCTCCGGGGGTGTTTGATTTTAAAACCGGCAACCACAACATAGCTGAGTTTATAAAAATATGCCACGAGGAAGGTATGTGGGTATTGCTTCGCCCAGGCCCTTATGTATGTGCCGAATGGGATTTTGGCGGTCTCCCCACCTATCTGTTAAAAAATGCTGATTTGAAGGTGCGGTGTATGGACCCGCGTTATATGCAGGCATTAACACGCTATATTAACCGTTTAGCCAAGGAAGTAGCGCCACTGCAATGCAGCCATGGCGGCCCTATTTTAATGGTGCAGGTTGAAAATGAATACGGCAGCTACGGCAACGACAGGGTTTATATAAACACCCTGAAAAAGCTATGGGTAACTAATGGCATAAACGTTCCATTTTACACTGCTGACGGCGCGGCTGCTTATATGCTCGATGCCGGCCACGTAGCAGGTGCAGCTATAGGCCTTGACAGCGGCACAGGTGATGGTGATTTTGAGGCGGCAACAAAAGAAGACCCTACAGTACCGGCATTCAGCAGCGAAACTTATCCCGGTTGGTTAACCCACTGGGGCGAGAATTGGGCAACGGTTGATACACCAGACCTTAAAAAAGATATTACTTACCTGCTGAAAAATAAAAAGTCGTTTAACCTGTATGTGGTTCATGGTGGTACAAACTTTGGCTACACCGCGGGCGCCAATGCAGGCAACAGCAAGCAGTACCAGCCCGATGTTACCAGTTATGATTATGATGCGCCTGTAACAGAACAGGGCCGCACTACTCCAAAATTCTTCATGCTGCGCAACCTGATACAGCAATATGTGAGCTATAAAATACCCGATGTACCCGCGCCGGTAAAAACCATCATCATCCCCGAAATAAAAATGCGGCCCTACACTACCATTTGGCAAAACCTGCCACTGCCCGTACACAGCGCGCAACCTAAAACAATGGAAGCGCTTGATCAAAACCAGGGACTGGTACTTTATCGCACACATCTCATTGGCCACAAAAGCGGTGAACTGGTAATAAACGAACCGCACGACTATGCAATGGTGTTTTTGAATGGCAATTACATTGATAGTGTGTACCGTGATGGCGGTAAATGGACCATAAAGCTGCCAAAAACCGATGTTAAGGAACCTGTACTTGATATATTGGTTGAAGGCATGGGGCATATCAATTTTGGCCAGTATATTGTTGACCGCAAAGGCATAACCGACAGGGTTACCCTTAATGGCATGACCTTAATGCAATGGGATATGTTTAAACTGCCGCTCGATGAGAAATTTGTAAGCACGCTGAAAGTTAGCGGCCGGCCATCGCCCAATAATAAATGTAATTTCTTTAAAGGCGAGTTTACACTTACCGAAAAAGGCGATACTTACTTTAACCTAAGCAAATACGCTAAAGGTGTTGTATTTGTAAACGGCCACAACCTGGGCCGCTACTGGAACCGTGGCCCGCAGCATAATTTATATTGCCCTGCATCATGGCTAAAATTGGGCAGGAATGAAATTGTAGTTTACGATATGCAGGCATCAACGGCACAGCCTGTTGCTACTTCGACTACATTAAAATAAACAAGCCACAAAATATATCAGCAAGCATTTCAATTAAATATTGATCTGCTTGCTGATTTTTTTTTGCTGCCTTAGTAAAATTCGATAAGTTTATTAATTTCTATAAATATTGTATATTGCCTGTATGTCAATACCTGAGAAGCCCACCACTATTAAGGAGATTGCCAAACTGTTAAATATTTCAGCGTCAACAGTTTCGAGGGCGCTTCATGACCATCCGAGTATTGGTTTAACTACCCGCCAAAAGGTAAAAAAACTGGCTTCCGATCTGAATTATGAGCCTAACCAGAATGCTATATTCTTTCAAAAAGGCAAAACCTATATTATAGGTGTAATATTACCCGAACTTTCAGAAGCATTTTTTTCATCGGCTATTAGCGCTATCGAAGAATCGGCTTACAAAAAAAATTACTCGGTGCTGCTGGCCCAGTCGCATGATGACATTAAAAAAGAAATTGAACTGGTTGAAAAAATGAATCACAGGGTTGATGGCTTATTAATATCACTGGCTAAAAACACCTCGTCATTTGAGCATTTTGAGAAACTTAACCGCTATGATATACCGGTTGTGTTTTTCGATCGTATACCTCCCCTGCCAAATGTACATTCTGTGGCCTGCAATATGGAAAACGGAACCATTGAGGCGGTGAGTTACCTGTTAAAAAAAGGTCACCGCACAATAGGTATGATCAACGGGCCAAATACGCTTATAGCCACTGCCGAAAGAAAGGAAGGTTACATTAAGGCCATGATAAAGAACCGCCTTAAATATGACCCATCGCTCATTGTAAACTGCGACCTTACCCAAGCCGGTACCGAACAAGCTTTGGAAGGCTTACTGGCCCACAAAAGGAATATTACAGCCATTGTAACTTTTAATGATTATGTGGCGCTTTTCGCTATAAAAAAATCGCGGTCAATGGGATTAGTTGTGGTGCCCGAGTTTGTGAGTTTTGCAAACCTGCCGCTTATCCATTATATGGATCATATACCGGTAGCATCGGTTGAACAGTTTCCCTATTTGCAGGGGCAGAAAGCTACAGATATTTTATTGGACCTGCTCGCTAATAAAGATAGACCCTCAGCCCATAAAGGCGCTTTCTACAACATCGTTATCGACTCGCAGTTAGTTGAAAATACTGTTAAATAACAGGTTCCTCTATTTCGCTGTCTTTATCCCAACCAAACTCAAATACGGTTTTACTGGTGAATGTCTCACCCGGGTTTAAAACCGAGCTTGGGAAATCAGGATGGTTAGGTGAGTCGGGATAATTCTGTGTTTCCAGGCAAAACCCTTCCCTAAAGCCATACGGTGACCCGCCTTTACCAGGCGATCCATCTAAAAAGTTACCTGTGTATAAATGTATGGCAGGCTCGGTGGTATATACACTCAGTTTTCTGCCGCTTTTTGGTTCAGCAGCCTTTGCCGCTAAAACCAATTCGTTCGATCGCTTTTGTTTTACAACCCACGAATGGTCGTAACCATAGCTTAACTCAAGTTGCTCATTGGCGGCATTAATATCGCGCCCTATGGTTTTAAAGTGGGTAAAATCAAACGGTGTACCCTTTACATTCCCTGCATCGCCCTTAGGTACCTGCATAACATTTACAGGCAGGTAATATTGATGAGGCAGCATTAATTCATGATCCAGTATCGATCCGCTGTTATGGCCGGCCAAATTAAAATACATATGCTGTGTAAGGTTGAGTATAGTAGGCTTATCGGTAACTGCTTTATAATCAACCGCAAGCTGATTGGCATCATTCAGCGTATAAGTAACTGTTGTTGTAAGGTTACCGGGGAAACCTTCTTCACCATCGGCACTTAAATAAGTTAACTGCACCCCCACCGAATCCGTATCGGCAAAAAGCCTGGCTTCCCAAACTTTTTTATTAAACCCTACTTTACCCCCATGGTGATGAAAGCCGCCTTCTTTGGTTGTCACTTTGTAGCTTTTTCCATCAATTTCAACTATTCCACCGGCAATACGGTTAGCATAGCGGCCCACAACCGTGCCTATATAAAAATCATCGTGTTCATAGCCTTGTAAAGTATCATAGCCTAATGCTACATCGGCATAATTACCATTTTTATCGGGCACAACAACCGATTGTATGGCTGCGCCAAAATTGGCAATATTCACTTTAACCCCATTTGCATTGGTAATGGTGTACAGGTGTATAACCTCGTCACCAATTTTGCTCCATTCGGTTACTTGTATGTTAAGTTCAGTAGTCATTATTATGGAAGATTGTTAAAATTTATTACAGGATGGCCGTTTGTGCCGGGTAGCCTGTGCAGTGTGGTTTTAAGTGGTGTAAAATCATTAAAAAATCCGCAATTACGCAGGTAAAATAAACTATTTTCGGTACCCCCGGCGTAGTCCTTGCGGTATTTTATATTGGCGGTGGCATCACCGGTAAATAACGCATCTGTAAGTTCAAACCAATTGCCTGCGGTATCAATTACCCAGCCATTACCATAATTACCCTTACGTGTAATATTTCCATAATCCGGGTCAAAGTTTTCTAAAAACGAATATAATTGGGTAAGGTGATCATTTGTTTTCGGGCGCTTAAAGCTGGCCATTAGTTGCCATGTGGTATCAGTAGCTGCCTTAAAATAGCAGGTAAATACGGTGGTATTAGTTGCAGCATCGGGTTGCGCGTGTGTTAAAAAGCAATAGGTGTTGCCGGCTTTCCACATATAGTTCATATAGCTTTGGCCGCCCGAACCTTCGTTGCCAAATTCGCCTGCATGTACATTAGGGCCCTTTTTAATAAGTTTTATTTTTAAGCTGTCGGGTATGCTCTTCGGGTCGTTTGTAGTGAACGGGCTCCAGATTGAAAACAATACATGCCGTTCGGTAAGTGAATTTACCTGCATCCCGAAATACCCCTCGGCAAAACCATTCGACATAAAATATGAGCCTTGCGTATCTTCGCCAACAGGCACGGTCACTTCATTATAAAACCATTCAACGCTATGCTGTATAGCTACGGGCACTTTATAATTTAAATGTACCGATGGCCCCCGCCTGCCCCAGTAAAAGTAATTGCCCTGGTTATTTTTAACATAAACAGCACCACCTGATAAGGCTGATCCCTTTAAAATAAAATCCGATACTTCGGCATAAACCGGCCCCGAACGTTTAATACCTTTTAAGCGGATACAGATATAACCGGGTTGATCAATGGTCACGCTTCCAAATTCAATGGTTTGGGATGCACTATTAGTTATTTTTTTAGTGAAGGATGAGTTATTTATCATTACCTGTACCTGGCTGCTACCCTGCGGAACCCGCAGTTGGCAGGCTAATTCTAATGTGCCTTTAGCTTCAGTGCGTATCCAAATACTTACCGTATCTTTCGTATCGGCCCAGTTCATTAAACCTGAATCGGTAACCCTTGCTTTTGATCCTGCGTTTACCCAGGCATTACCGCCAACAGGTACTTTAATAGCCGTATCGTTATTAGCCGATAACGTTTGCGCCTTAACACAACTCACATAGCATAATAAGCCCAGGCAAAATATTGAACCAATAAAAAGGTGGTTTTTCATATCGTTAACAGATAACGATATAAATGTTGGTTTTTTCTGTCTTAATTTCTGCGTATTTGTAACGCAAACGTTTGTAATAGGTATTATGACGTATTCATACACGTATTATCCGGTTTTAAAAGCTGTAAAAAACGATTCTCAATTTGTTAAACACAAGCATGCAAATGTATTAACGGGACAAAGAAATAACATTATTAACATAAATGTTCAAACCTATATAGGTATAAACAGCATTGCTTTAAAAGCTTTGAATTCCATTTAATTGCAATGTGCTGAAAAGATCACCATTTGCAATTTTTATTGAATTTCACTCAAACGTTTGCACACCAAAATGGCCGCCATATTAATTAGGTTTGTTTTAAACGATGCACAAAAACCAAAAAACCTTTTTTAATGTTTAACGATATTCTTCTTGCTTACAATCTTGATCCTGCCGCCTATGAAATGCGTAAGCTGGAATCGGGACTTATAAATTACACATGGAAGGTTACGGGGCCCGACAAAGAATTTATATTACAGCAAATAAATACCCGGGTATTTAAAAAGCCTTATGATATTGCCGAAAACCTTGGAACGCTAAACCAATACATTAAACAAATTGCCCCCGGTTACTTATTTGTTGCCCCTTTATTATCAACTAATGGCAGTTCAGTTGTTAAAAATCATGAGGATGATTATTTCAGGTTATTCCCGTTTATAAAAAATTCGCATACTGTTGATGTTGTTCATGATATTGGCGAAGCATACGAAGCTGCAAAACAATTCGGCGCCTTTACGCGCTTGTTTAATGACTTTAATCTTAGCCTGCTTAATTATACCCTTGTCGATTTTCATAATTTACCCTTACGGCTGCAACAATTTCGCCAGGCAGTAAAACAAGCTGAACCGGAATTATTAAAAACGACAGGCAATGAGATAGCTCAAATAGAACAATACAGCGATATAGCATCTACCTATGAAAAACTGGTAAATAATAACCTTATACCATTAAGAGTAATACACCACGATACTAAAATAAGCAATGTTTTATTTGATGATAAAGGGAAAGGCTTGTGTGTAATTGACCTGGATACAGTAATGCCCGGCTATTTTATAAGTGATGTTGGCGACATGCTCCGCACCTATCTTTCGCCTGCCAATGAAGAGGAGACAGACTTTTCAAAAATTATTGTGAGGCCCGACTTTTTTTATGCCATATATAAAGGCTACATAGAGCAAATGGAAGCCATACTTACACAGGCTGAAAAAGAGAACTTTGTTTTTGCCGGAAAATTTATGATATACATGCAGGCTGTAAGGTTTTTAACCGATCATTTAAACAACAATATATATTACCAGGTTAAGTATCCTGGTCATAATTTAATGCGGGCCCAAAACCAATTATATTTTCTCGATCAATATATCAATGCCGAACCACAATTCGCAGCATTAATGCAGCACCAGTATTCATCTACCTGAAAAAAATTATAATAAGGGGATTTGGAGCTATCTTTTTGTCAGGCAGTACATTTGGAAAAACATTTTTTTAAGAAAAACTGATCTGTCATGCCAAATAATTTCTGCTAAATCATTCTTAAATAATTATTTTCTGTTTATAGGTAATAAAAATGATACATCCCTTGTATTATTAAGCATTATTTGTTTATTTACGTATTCCTAAATACATAAATAAACCTAAATGCCCAAAAAACTCTTCGCAAGCCTGTTATGGTTTTTTGCCGGAATATTAATTACTTCGAACGCAACTGCCCAAAGCGAAGCAGATAGCACAGCAAACGGGCATAAATTATATGCCCATATCGAAGATAGTTTTTACAATGCGATGGGACCACAATCAAGATTGTATAATGGCGAAAGATATGAGTTTTATAGCCCTGCGATAAAGGGTAATCCCTACTTTATGCTTGCTACCGACTGGAACCAGGGTACTATTGTTTATGATGGATTTACCTACAAAAATGTGAGTATCCGCTATGACCTGTATAAAGACCTGCTGATTATACCACTATACAAAAGTTTCCTAAAAATGAGCCTTATAAGTGAAAAGGTAGCCAGTTTTGATGTGCTTGACCATCATTTCATATATATAAAAACCGGTGTGTCTGTTAGTGCAGGCTTTTATGATGAGTTGTACGGTGGTAAAATACAATTCCTATGCAAACATGATATAAGTATGCAAACCGAACACAATTTTAACGGCAGCATCGATTCTTATTTTTTACCAGCTACGGATTATTATATATATAAAGACGGCGAATATACAGCTGTTAATAGCAAAGGCACTTTTTTAAATGCTTTAAAGGATAAAAAGAAAAGCCTGCAACAATACATAAGGGCCAATAAATTAAAATTTAATAAAACGGACAAGGAACGGGCAATGGTCGCATTAACTGCTTACTATGACCATTTAACCAATTAATAAATGAAAAGAATATACTTATTCATCATTTTTTTGTTTGCTTCAAAGGCATTGCTGGCTCAAAATGCCGTGCAGAAAACTATCAGCGTAAATTTTAACCAGGCTAATATTACTGAGTTTGTTGCCGACCTTGAAACAAAAAGCGGTTATACTTTTTATGTAGATACCGCGCAATTTGACAGCCTGAAAGTTACCTTACAGGTGAGTGACGTATCGCTCGTCAGCATTTTGCACATGGCTTTCCTTAATACCAATTATAATTATACCGTCATCCCGTCAAGTTTACAGGTTTTTTTAACAAAGGGTAAGGCCATAAAAACCAGGCTCGCAGCAGGTTATTTTGCAAAAAGCACTGCACAGGAACAGGAAATTGTAAGCAACCCGGTTACCGATGTTAATATGGATAAGGAAAAACCCGCGGCCGAGGCTACTACTGAAAATAAGCTGTATGAAGTAGGTATTAAAACCGATAATATTAAAGCAGGCAACGTAGTTTTATCGGGCTATGTAAAGGATGTTAAATCGGGTGAATCAATTGCAGGTGCAGTGATATACGTTGCCAATTCAAAAACAATAGTAGGTACCGACCAGTTTGGATACTATACCGTTACCCTACCCGCCGGCAGGCATACCATAACCATACACGGCCTGGGTATGCGCGATACCCACAGGCAATTCATACTGTATACCGATGGCAGGTTAAATATTGAAATGCAAGAACAGGTAACCACGTTAAAGGAAGTAAAAATTTCTGCCGATAAGGTTGCCAACGTGCGCCGTTCTGAAATGGGCGTAAACAAGCTGGATATAAAAAGCATTAAACAAGTACCTGCTGTTTTTGGCGAAGCCGATATTTTGAGGGTAGTTTTAACTCTACCCGGCGTACAATCTGTTGGCGAAGCCACTACAGGCTTTAACGTGCGTGGCGGTTCAGCCGATCAGAATCTGATATTGCTTAATGGAGCTACTATATATAACCCGTCGCACTTCTTTGGTTTCTTCTCGGCTTTCGACCCTGATATTGTGAAAGATGTGGAGCTATACAAAAGCAGTATACCTGAAAAATACGGAGGCCGCCTGGCATCGGTGCTTGAGGTGAATGACCGTGAGGGTAATAAGAAAAATTTTACCGGTACTGCTGGTATAGGGTTATTAACCAGTCGCTTTAATATTGAGGGGCCAATAATAAAAAACAAAACATCTTTTATTTTTGGCGCGCGTACCTCCTATTCCGACTGGCTGCTTAGCGCATTGCCACAGGAGTACAAAAATAGTTCGGCATCGTTCTATGATTTTAATTTGGGTATAAGCCACCAGGTTGATGATAAAAACAACATCTACCTTAATGCTTATATGAGCCACGATGGGTTTAGACTAAACAGTGATACTACTTATAGCTATGGTAATAAAAATGCCAATATAAAGTGGAAGCACAATTTTAATGATAAGCTTTTTAGCGTAGTAATGGTTGGGTACGATCGTTACCAATACGAAGTTTCGAGCGACTCTAACCCTATAAATGGGTACAACCTGAATTACAACATTAACCAATCAAACCTAAAAGTTGATTTTACTTATTATGTGAATCCCAAGAACACTATTGATTTTGGATTAAGTTCGATATACTACAAGCTTCATTCGGGCGATCTGGAACCATATAACGGGAAATCATTGGTCGCGCCTGATGTTGTTCCGGCTGAACAGGCACTTGAAAGCGCTTTGTATTTTGGCGATAAATATGATTTCACGCCCGACCTTACACTTGATGTTGGCATAAGATATTCTATTTACAATTACCTGGGGCCACAAACTGTTTATCAATATGCCCCTAACCTGCCAAAAACAAGTGCAAACGTGCTTGATAGTACCACCTATGATAAAAATAAGGTTATTAACACTTATAGCAGGCCCGAAATAAGGGCATCAATAAGGTATAACCTGAATGATAACCTTTCGCTCAAAGCAAGTTATAATACACTCACGCAGTATGTTCATTTACTTTCAAATACTACTGCCATATCGCCTACCGATGTATATAAGCTAAGCGACCCGAACATTAAGCCGCAAAACGGCGACCAGGTATCATTAGGGATATATAAAAACGCGGCAGCAAACACTATTGAAACTTCGGTTGAGGTATATTACAAACGCATAAGGGATTATCTTGATTACCGAAGCGGCGCTACCCTGTTGCTGAACGACCATATTGAACAGGACGTTTTAAACACACAGGGGAAAGCCTATGGTATTGAGTTCCTGGTGAGAAAAACTGAGGGTAAATTAAACGGGTGGATGAGTTACACCTATTCGCGTACCTTTTTACGGCAGGACGATCCTAATGCAGGGGAGCTGATAAACAACGGCGATTATTATCCTGCAAATTATGATAAGCCTAATGATTTTAATTTTACAGGCAATTATCGGTTTACGCACAGGTATAGCGTATCATTAAATGTAGTTTACAGCACTGGTCGGCCAATTACGCTGCCTATTGCCAAATACTATTACGATGGCGCCGAACGTGTTTTTTATGGCGACAGGAATGCCGATCGTATCCCCGATTATTTCCGTTCTGATTTTTCGATTAATATTGAAGGTAACCACAAGGTACATCAGCGCACACACAACTCATGGACTTTAGGTGTATATAATTTAACCGGGCGCGCAAATGCCTACTCAACCTATTTTACCGAACAGGGAGGAGCTATAAATGGCTACCAACTATCCATTTTTGCCAAACCTATTCCATTTATCAATTATAATATACGTTTTTAACTTGAAGTGATGAAGAGCAGATATTTAGTTTTAGCGGGTATAATAATTTTGCTGATAGCAAATTGTACAAAACCATACACACCTACGGCAATAACAAAAGCACCAAATTACCTTGTTGTTGAGGGGGTAATAAATACAGGCAGTAACGACTCAACCCTTATAAGGTTAAGCCGCACTGTACCGCTTTCTGCCGGTGTGGGTACTACGCCCGAATTAAATGCGACAATAACTATTCAAAGCGATAATAACCAATCGTACAACCTGCGTGAGCTTGGTAACGGTATGTATGTAAGTGATAATTTAACCCTGGACAATACACATAAATACAGGCTTAATATTAATACTTCTGATGGGAAAAATTATGTTTCAGATTACATTGCCCCCATCCCAACCCCGCCTATTGACAGTGTTGGCTTTACTATAAAAAGCAACGGTTTGCAGATATACGCCAACACCCACGACCCTAACAACAATACCCATTACTATCGCTGGGATTATACCGAAACCTGGCAGTTCCATTCAGAATATTTTTCAAGTTATATATCAAATGGCATCGATATGGTACCACGTACTCCATCGCAGTATATATATAATTGTTGGGGCAATAGTATCTCAAATGATATTGTTTTGGGTTCATCAGCTAAACTAACAAGCGATGTTATATATCAAAACCCCATAACCTTTATTGAGTCTACGTCCGAAAAAATTGAATCGCGTTACAGTATATTGCTCAAACAATATGCCTTAAGTTCTGCCGGGTATAATTATTTTGAACAGTTACGGCAAAATACTGAAGAACTGGGAGGAATTTTTGATCCCCAGCCCTCACAGCTTACCGGCAATGTACACTGCACAACCGATGCTACTATACTGGCAATAGGTTACGTTACGGCGGGCACTATACAACAAAAAAGGATATATATTAATAATTCGCAGGTTCCGAATACGTGGGTCACCACATACCCCTATAACTGTGGGCAGGATACAGCACTGTATTTTAACCCAATAACTAAAATTAATGAAGTTGCAAAATACCTTATACCCTTGAATTCTGACGAATTGGCCACGGATGCATGGTATGGTATGCCAGCTGGAATGGTGCCTATAGGATTTTTTTATTCTGACCCTGTGTGTGTGGACTGCTCGCTGCGGGGCACCCTTATAAAACCAAGCTTCTGGACGAATTAATAAAACATTGAAATATTAAAAAAATGAATAAACACAGGGCCTAAAATGAGAAATTATAGCAAATATATCTTCTGCTTATTTTTAATAGCCGTAGTTGGTACAACTACCTACGGACAGGTGTTGCCCGATGTGCAAAATAGCTTTAATAATTACAACGCCAATGCCCTGAACGAGAAGCTTTTTGTACACACCGATAAAGAAGCTTATACCGCCGCCGAGCTGATATGGTTTAAAATTTATAATGTTGACGGCATTGATCATAACCCAATTGATTTAAGCAAGGTTGCCTATGTTGAGTTATTGGATGCTAATAAAAATGTTATACTACAGGCAAAAATCGCCATGAAAAATGGCAGTGGAAGTGGTTCGCTGTATATACCTGTTACCGTATCATCTGGCAATTTTATATTAAGGGCGTACACCAGTTGGATGAAAAACTTCAGTCCTGATTATTATTTCTCGAAGAAACTTACCATAATAAACCCGCAAAAAAGCCCTGAGGCCGTCAAAGCCATAGCCGATAATTATGATGTGCAGTTTTTCCCCGAAGGAGGTAACCTAATTAATGGTATTACCAGTGTTATTGGCTTTAAAGCAACAAACCAATGGGACCAGGGAGTTAATTTTAGCGGGGCGATAATTGATGCGAAAAACGATACCGTAGTAAAATTTAGCCCCTTAAAATTTGGCATGGGGCATTTTACCCTTAAGCCTGATATAAATGCAGGTTACAGGGCGGTAATAAATATTGGTGGTAAAACTATTCAAAAACAGCTGCCGCGCATTAATAGCAGTGGCTATGTCATAAATTTAACGGATAATGGCAGCGGACAATTACAGGCAACCGTAAGTTCCGATTCGCAAAACGGTACGGTGTACTTATTTGCACATACGCGGGGCGCGATAAAATTAGTTGCAAATGCTGGTTTGAATAACGGTGTGGCCATTTTTACTATTGATGCGGCTAAGCTTGGCGATGGTATATCGCATATAACAATTTTTAATGATGCAAAACAGCCTGTTTGCGAGCGCCTGTACTTTAAACGCCCAGCAGCCAATTTACTGATAGATGCCGCTACAGATGAGCAGGTATACCATACCCGAAAGAAGGTAACTGTTGATATTGCCGCTAAAGACCAGGGCAATAATCAACTCGCGGCCGACCTGTCGTTATCGGTATACCGTTTAGATTCATTGCAGGGTATCGGGCACCAGGACATTCGTAATTATTTATGGCTGAGCTCTGACCTGCGCGGAAATATTGAATCGCCTGATTATTATTTTAAAAACACGGGTAAAGAGGTTGATGAGGCAGTAGATAACCTGATGCTTACACAAGGATGGAGCAGGTTCGACTGGAACAAGGTATTGAATAATAAAGCGCCTGAGTTTAAATTTTTGCCTGAATTTAACGGCCCCATTGTAAGCGCAAGGCTCATTAACCTGGTAAATAATCAACCGGCTCCGGATATAATTGCTTATTTGAGTGTGCCCGGTAAGCGATTGCAATTCTCTGCGGCGAGAAGCGACTCGATCGGAAAACTGATATTTAATATAAAGAATTTCTTCGGGCCCGGCGAAATTGTAGCTGAAACAAATACCGAGGTTGATACCAATTACAGGGTAGATATTTTAAACCCGTTTTCAGAACAATTTGCCAATACCAATTTACCACCATTGGCCATCACAGCAGGTATGCAGTACGACATGGGAAACCATAACCTGGGTACACAAATACAGAATATTTACAACATTAATAAGTTAAGGCAGTTTTATGACCCCCACATTGATAGCAGCGCATTTTACGGTACGCCTTATAAAACCTATTTGTTAGATAACTATACACGCTTTACCACCATTGAAGAAATAATGCGCGAATATGTAAGCGAGGTAAACATTACTAAATCAAAAGGCAAGTTCAATATTAAAGTACTTAACGAAATAGGGATGTATGAGGCTGATCCTATGGTGTTTATAGATGGCGTACCGTTTTTTAACACCAATAAAGTTTTTGCCGCCGATCCACTTAAAATGTATAAGCTCGAAGTAGTTCCATTTACCTATTACCTGGGGCCATCTGTTGCAGGCGGCTTATTTAGCTTTACAAGCTACAAAGGCGATATGGGTGGAAATGAAATAGATCCGCATGCTGTTGTGCTTGATTATGACGGATTAGAATTGCAGCGCGAGTTTTATTCACCAGCTTATGATAATGACGCCGCCTACAGAAGCCGTATCCCTGATTTCAGGAACGTACTTTACTGGGCACCGTATGTAAATACTGCTGCAACCGGCAAAAACAGCCTTAGCTTTTACACATCCGACCAAACCGGGCATTACATCGGGGTAATACAAGGTATCACTACCAACGGTATAGCCGGCAGCCAGAATTTTATGTTTGATGTGGTGAAATAAACCAGCATTAAAGATGTGATGCTTCTATCCTATCGGCAATCAGGTTTAATATTTCTTCGGGCAACAGGCCGGTATTATTGCAAATATGTAAGTGTTTATGCGGGCCGGGTTCAAAGCTGACTATAAACTGTTCGTTCCTGAAAACTTCAAACTTGCACTGGTCGTCTTCATGGTGCATGTAGTCCTTCACTTTAAAATGATAGTTCTCATTTTTATAGTTTACAGATATTTCGAAATTTTCCATAACCGCTTTAATAGCAACAACCAATATATGCCCGGTATTGTTCTATCAGCTTAATAGTTGTGAAAATACAATACAGCTATTATTTTCCACTTTTTTCCATGTATTTATACAATTGTGCCCCTGTAAGTAAAAAAGCGCCTACCCCGTAAATTTCGGTGCTGTGCGCGTTAACCTTATCAGGCGCGGCGCCTATCTGCTGTACATACCCCAGCATGCCGTCGGGGTGTACGCAAGCCGATAATGCCGTCCAGGCTTTTTGTACAACAGGCCAATAAGTTTTTTTATCCAGCAGCCCATTATTAAGCCCCCAAAGCAAGGCATAAGTATAAAAGCCTGTACCGCTTGCTTCCATAACCGGGTAGCTTGCCGGGTCGAGCAATGAGGCGTGCCAGCTGCCGTCGGGTTGTTGTAACTGAGCAATGCGTGCGGCCATATCTTTATAAAGCTTTATAAATTTCTTTCTGTCGGGATAATTGGCCGGCATGTTATCAAGTACACGCACCAAGCCTCCCATGACCCACCCGTTCCCACGCGACCAAAATACTTTCGCGCCATTTTTTTCTCTTTTTGTAAAATAGGTGCTATCCCTAAAATATAAATGCTCGGTTGGGTCGTACAGGTAATCGTACGTTTTCCACCAGAGTTTGGTGGCTGCATCGAGATATTTTGGGTTTTGAGTAGCAGTTGACAGGTAGCTAAGGCTGGTAGGGCCCATAAACATGGCATCGCACCAGGCCCACTCTCTTGCTTGTATATTATTTTTCCATGCTAACGGTTCAGTATGTGGTAACGCCGCAATAGTATCAGCCAGTCCCCTGAATTTGGCTATCATCTTATCGTCATTGTATATCAAATACAAATTAGCATAGGTTTGCCCAATGCAATAATCATCGGCCATCAGGCGGCGAGGGCCGGTGTTCCAGTTCAAGTCATTTCCTATTCCTACAAGATATTTTATATACCTGTCGTTCTTACTTATTTTGCCCAGTTCAAGTATGCCGGTATAGCCTGCTGCGTTTGTCCAGTCATACTTCGGCCATCGCTGCCCTTTTTGCTCCCAGGTATTTAATTGCCAGTCGGCAACACGTTCCATAGTTTTTAGGATGGATGCGGGTTTGAAAAGGGTATCATTTTGCTGTGCCCATGTTATTGACGTACAGCCAATAGCAATTGCAAATAACAAAAGCGCTTTTCTATTTAATAATTTCATAAGTATGGTATCAGGTGTAGATGGTTCAATCCAAAGCCAATACTAATTATATTTTTTCTCTTTTTATGAATGGTATTAAACATTCATAAAAAAACATCGTATAACATTAATGTATTATATAATTCAAAAAAACACCTTGCCATTATCACAAAAAAATGAAAAAATCTTTACTTATTTTTTTTATCCTGTTAGTCTCCAGGCTTTCTTTCGCACAAAATTATAATCCTATATCTGATGACCTTTATGTTGACACAAAAGGAATAACAAATGTCATCAACATAAATGATCATATAGGCATAGTACAAGTGAATAATAGCAATGACAATTTTGAACTTCTTGCTCTTGATGAAAAAATGAATATTTTATGGCGCACAACTATTAACGGTTATGGTGTCCAGATTGGAAGATTTAAAGACAAAATTGCTGTTGTAGCAGCCACAGAACACACTACATTTAAAGGGAATGGAAATACCTACAAAGGGTTCATTATTGACCCCACGAATGGTAAAACCCTTGTCGAAAAAATAATTTATGATGACAATAATGATTACATTGAATTTCCAACCGTACTAATTGGCGATAACTACTTTAAGTTTTGCATTCGCCAAACTTATGCAACGCGCAAAATGCATGTTGGTATTCCTATATTTTTTGTTTTCCAGATGTCATCATGGGATAAAGAAGTGGTTCAAACTCAGAAGCTTGAAATAACAGACTTTAACGAACAGCTTGAAAAGATCAATACTGTAAAACCCGTGGTTAACGGAACATTCATAAAGGTAACCTGTAATGATAACGCTGATATGTTTGTATCAATGCTGAACGGCCCTGACATAGAAGTATATAAATATAATGCCGGGCAGAATTCACCATCAGCACAATTGGATGCCGATGTTGCTATTAAACCTAATTCCAACGGTAGCCTAAGTAGTAAAATCATGTTCACTACGTCAAAAAACAAACCCAATGATTTATACTATACTTTAATGTACCTTAATGAAAATAAGGACCCTGAGTTAATGGTTGGGAAAATGGATTTTGCCTCGAAAACAAAAAACTCCATTACACAGGCATTTAAACGGTCTGACATAAAAGCTTTGGAAAAAACCTTTGTGCCTGTAAACAAAAAATTAGAAGACCCTGACATCGGTTCACCAAAGTCGCTGGAAATAAAAAACTTCGTAAAGGCGGATAATAAGGTGATAGTAACACTTGGCGGCGAATACCTTTATACGTCTAACTATGGCTCTTATGTAGAAGGCATGTCATTACTTATAAATGCTTATGATGATAATCTTCAATCTAAATTTCAGCAGTTTTTGCCTACCAATTACCGTTATCCCGGCAAAAGCCTTACTGCCGGGTTCCATATCATCAATAATAAAATGTATGTAGCAGGCAATACAAAAAAAGGAAGCGGTACCGTTGGCGTTTATGGGGTTCTTGACCTCGGCAGTGGGCAGTGGGACTCGATGGATTTCCTGATAAAAAAAGACATTAAAGGCTACCTGGATGCTGATGATATCTTATGGTATGGAAAAGGCTTTATAACGCCATATATGCAGGCACATGGCATGTTCGGCGTAAAATATAACTTAGGATTCCAGCAAAACGATTATTAAAAACAATCTTTACTCAATTACTTTTTCCTGCCATAATTACCTTAAATTGCGGTTTTCCTATACAAACAATTATGGATCTGGAGTTCAATAAAAACGAGGATATAAACAAACAACTTGTTTATGAGGTAAGTACGCGCTTAAAAAAAATACATACCGGCGGTGGCGATAAAGCTGCGGCAAAGCAAAAAGAAAAAGGCAAAATGCTTGCCCGCGAGCGCGTGGCGTATTTGATAGACAAGGATAAACCATGGCTGGAAGTTGGCGCTTTTGCCGGTGAAGGAATGTATGCCGAGCATGGCGGTTGCCCATCGGGCGGGGTGGTTTGTGGCATTGGTTATGTATCAGGCAGGCAATGCGTGGTGGTTGCTAATGACGCTACCGTAAAAGCCGGTGCATGGTTCCCGATCACCGCCAAAAAGAACCTGCGCGCGCAGGAAATTGCTATGGAAAACCGTCTGCCCATCATCTACCTGGTTGATTCGGCGGGTGTTTATTTACCATTGCAAGATGAGATTTTTCCTGATAAAGAACATTTTGGCCGTATTTTCAGGAATAACGCTATTATGAGCAGTATGGGTATCATCCAGATCTCGGCCATTATGGGATCGTGCGTGGCGGGTGGCGCTTATTTGCCCATTATGAGCGATGAGGCGATGATAGTAGAAGGCACAGGCTCTGTTTTTTTGGCGGGTTCATACCTGGTAAAATCGGCTATTGGCGAAGATATTGATAACGAAGCTTTAGGCGGGGCTGCTATGCACTGCGAAATATCGGGTGTTACTGACTATAAGCAACCCAACGATAAGGCCTGTTTGGATAGCATCCGCAATATCATGAGCATGACAGGTGAGAACCCCAAAGCGGGTTTTGATCGCATAAAACCTGCATCGCCCAAACTTGAACCAAATGATATTTACGGTATTTTACCCGATGGGCGCGATAAGCAGTATGATATGAGGGATATTATATTGAGGCTTGTTGATGATTCGGAATTTGAAGAGTATAAGAAAGAATACGGGCAATCTATCATCTGCGGGCTTGGTAGGGTTGATGGCTGGGCAGTAGGTATTGTGGCCAACCAGCGCAAAGTGGTAAAATCGGGCAAAAAAGAGATGCAGTTTGGCGGGGTGATCTACTCTGATTCGGCAGATAAAGCTACCCGCTTTATTATGAACTGCAACCAGAAAAAGATACCGTTGGTTTTCTTACAGGATGTTACCGGGTTTATGGTAGGCAGCCGGTCGGAACAGGGCGGCATAATTAAGGACGGCGCCAAAATGGTGAACGCGGTAGCTAATTCAGTTGTGCCTAAGTTTACGATCGTTATTGGTAATTCCTATGGCGCGGGCAATTATGCCATGTGCGGCAAGGCTTATGACCCGCGGTTGATATACGCCTGGCCATCGGCTAAAATAGCGGTTATGGGTGGCTCGCAGGCTGCAAAAACATTATTACAGATACAGGCAGCCGGCTTGAAGGCAAAAGGCGAAGAAGTAATAACCCCGGAACGAGAAGCCGAATTGTTGAAACAAATAAGCGACCGTTACGATTCGCAAACTACCCCCTACTACGCCGCTGCAAGGCTTTGGGTTGATGGTATTATTGATCCACTGGAAACACGCAAAGTAATATCGATGGGAATTGAGGCGGCTAACCACGCGCCTATTGAAAAAGCGTTTAATGTGGGGATAATACAAACGTAGTTAATTTGAAAATGTGAGGATTTGAAGATTTGAAAATTAGTAACTTCATTTATGAAAAAACTGCTACTGCCAATACTTCTTTTCACAGTCTTAACCGCATCAGCCCAAACCGCGCAACAAATACATGAGCACGTTATTTTGGTTGATACGCATAACGATGTTCTATCAAACGAACTCATCAACCACGAAGATATTGGCAAATTGCAAACCAACGGACAGCTTGACCTGGTGCGCGCCAAACAAGGCGGATTGGATTGCCAGGTTTTCTCTATCTGGTGCGGGCCGCAATATGGCAAAGGCACTGCTTTTAAATTCGCTAACCGCGAGATCGATTCACTTTATGCACTGCTTCAGCGCTATCCTGATAAAATAACTTTAGTACGTAATTCGGCTGAATTAAAGAACGCTGTTGCACATCATAAATTCGCCGCTATGATAGGCGTTGAAGGCGGCCACATGATCGAGGACAGGCTGGATTATATCGATAGCCTGTACGCCCGTGGTATGTGTTATTTAACGCTGACGTGGAACAACAGTACCTCGTGGGCAACATCGGCAGCAGATGAAACCCTGCATCGCGATAGCTTGCAAAAAGCAGGGCACATTGGCCTGAGCGCTTACGGGAAACAAATTATAAAACACCTGAACGATCTTGGAGTAATGATAGACTTGTCGCACCCTGGTGAGCAAACTTTTTATGATGTACTGGCAACCACTACAAAGCCCGTTATCGCATCGCATAGTTGCGCTTATGCGTTAAACCCCTTCCGGCGTAATTTAAAGGATGATCAGCTTAAAGCACTGGCAAAAAATGGCGGTGTGGTA